>ERZ840517.1093-NODE-1093-length-31492-cov-120.789038_pt1 | contig 31492 bp, 34 predicted proteins | sample MGYA00519876_ERZ840517 | MGnify/ENA primary metagenome ERZ840517 (study PRJEB31850, sample SAMEA3708882) | human gut metagenome | biome: human gut; feature: human-associated habitat; material: faeces | place: China | collected 2014 ... | reverse complement strand
CCCCCCCCGGAACAATTGGAACAATAATATAGGAGGAAGACCTGAATAGAGAATATGTGTTCCAATTATGACCAATATAGGAAATGAGAAATCACCAAATAGAGTGCACAGAACCATTGTTCCAATTGTTCCGGGGGGGAGGGGATTTTAGGGCCTAATCAATTGAATATCAATCACTTAGGGGCCGGAACAATAAAAATTTTATTGTTCCAGGGCCCTATTTTCCAGCATTTTATCGTAGTATTTGCAGCAGAATCCCCATATTTGTGGTACAAACAAAAACAAATTACAATATGAAAACCATCACCTACACCAACAATCAAGGGCTCGAACTCAAGATCAACAAATTTGCCTCCGGGGCATTCAGCCTTACCTTCAACAACGGAGCCCACTCCTTCTGCGACACCATGACGGAACTCAGGACCATCCTACCGAAAAACGGGATGACCCGGAAATGGGCAGCCAATGTAAAAGACAGGTTTGACCCCCTCACGGAGGAGCACGTACTTATTAATAGGTACAGGATCCCCGGGGGATCCGAGATGGAGGTCTTCATCACCAGCCGGATCCCGTTCGTAAATATGATAGGAACCGGGTTGGACATGGGCTACATGAAACCCCAGCTCCTGGAGCATAAACTCAACCACTACGGATTCAAACAGTTTTAATTCCCGGGACCCCAAAATAGGGGTCCCAACTTTTTTCTCATTTTTCAATCAAAAAACTTTTCTTATATTTGTGATCCAGACAAAAGGATAAGACAATGGCAATTACAAGTTACATCGACAGCAATGGCTTAAGACTTATGGTTACTCAGCTTCCTTCGGGTGCTTTCGACCTCTATTTCAGTAACGGGATCATCTCCACCTGCTACACACAAGAGGAGCTCCAGGACTTCCTCCAGAGAAATAACTTTCAGAAATGTTAACCACTCACATGGATCCTCAGCTAACCGGATCGGACGTAGTAACTACGGAGGACGGGCATCTGTTAACCCTCAATCAGGTAATGGAGTTAGGAAAAATAGAACATAAATTCAAACCAACTATTATGAAAAAGGAATTCAACTGGGACCTCCCGGCAGACCCGGATCCCAAATCGGACAACTATTACAACGGAATCGTATCCAAGGAGCTGAAAGACTCCAGCAATATGGGAGAGGTTCTCCTCGGAGTTATTCGCAGAGAATCAGTTATCAATCAGTCGGATTTTGTCAATGAGGGGATTGAGATCATCCTTGACAGGTTAGGCATTAAAAGCGACAAGCCCCTCACGAGAAAGGAGAAACTCCTGGCATTCATCGGGTTTAAGGCTGGCTCAATGTGGGAGGGATTGATGGAAATCCAGAGACAGATAGAACCAGCTTCACCCAACCCAACCGAAATGGTCATGATGGGGATTCTTAAAACAAACGGAAAAAAATGCTGATTTTATCGTAGTATTTACCGCAGAAGTATTACATTTGTGATACAAACAAAAACCTACACAACTATGGAAAATATTGAAAAATACGTAGTATTCCAGTACGAAGACGAGTTCGGATTTCACTACATGGTAATGGACAAGCTTCCAGGAGAGGGACCTACATACATGGAGTCCATCTCGTTCAGGGGGAAGATCAACCCCAACTGTACTCCGGGAGCTATCACTCGTCAGCCATTTTCGGAGGACGGCAAATCGGCTTATGTGCTCAACTCCAAATTTGTCCCCGTGGCGGGTTGGTGGCCAGATAAGGGAGACGTTCTGGAGTGGAAGGAAAGGGCCAGGGTTTACAGAGCCCTCAAGGAACTGGAGAGGAAAGGAGAAGACCTCAAGCTCGAGAAAGCCATTGAGCCTCTACGAGAAGTATACAAACGCCTCAGTCCAAGCAAAAGGAGTACGTTTATTGCTCAAGTGGTATACCTCCTCACCAAGTAAACATTTTTCATTAAAAAGATTAAAAAAATTTCAATATCTGGGGAAAATTGATTATATTTAGGCCAAACAACATGGACAACACAATGACTATCAATCTCAGAGAACTAGTCGAACAGAGGGGACTAAGGCTTCAAGAAGTGGCAGAAATTCTGTTCCCTGATAACCGGTTTCCCCGAGCAGCTCTCAACCGGGTTCTCAACGGAAAAACCTTGTTGAATTCGGAGCAAGTCTCCCGTTTAGCAGCTTGGCTCCGTGTATCTGTCGACGACCTCTACAGAGGAGCATGGAACTCCGAGTTTAAAGGAGAGACATGTATTCTGACAAACGGGAACTACAGAGCCGAGTTATCGGTCAAAACTGGAGAGACGAGGGTGTTCCATCTTGGGTCCCTGTTTCATGAAACTGTTCTCCATGACCCGGCTATACCTCTCAGCAAGTACATTGAACTTCTGAACACCATAATCAAAAATCATCAAGCCAATGAAAGTAGAAATTAAGTTCGAGGCAAACCTCGGAGAAACTCAGGATCTCGAAATGGTCCGCAAGATCTGTCAGGTTATCGGAGCAAATCCCGTGACAGTTAAGAAATCAGTCCCTGCACAGGACGTGAAAAAGCCAGCTCCGGCTCCGGCTCCAGCCCCCAAAAAGACTGAGGAGCCCGAACCCATGCCGATGGATGCGAACTCCTCTTTGGGTTCCGACCCCGCTGTTTCCATTCAGGACATCCGGACTCTCCTGGCAAGTAAGGTGGACAACCACCGCGAAACCATCCGGGCAAAGCTCACTGAATTGGGAGCGAAAAATGTGACGGGACTGGATGCCAGAAACTACGACGTATTCTACGAATTCCTCAAAGACCTTGCGTAATGGGAGCCCCGAATCACTCATCTCGTAAGCACGCCATGCTTTCGGCATCAAAGGCAGATCGGTGGATCAACTGCACCCCCAGTGCCAGACTGGAGGAAAAAGTTGAGGAACCCGGTAAGCCTTCCAAGTATGCCGAAGAGGGTACTCTGGCTCACGAGATGGCAGAATGTTACCTCCGAGCGAGGTTCAGCATAACGCCTGTTGACGTTACGTCTGCTGAACTCAGGAAGCTGAAAAAGAGTGACCTCTACACTGAGGCCATGGATGAGCCCGTAATGGCTTATTGCCAGTACGTAACGGACCAATATACGGAAGCTCTACGGAAAACCAAAGACGCACTCGTTCTCCTGGAGGAGAGACTGGATTTCTCGGCTTGGGTCGAACAAGGATTCGGCACTGGAGACGCTTGCATTATCGCTGACGGGGTCATGGAGATCATAGACCTCAAGTTTGGCACTGGCGTGCCGGTTTTCGCTGAGAACAATGCTCAGCTGATGCTGTATGCTATTGGGGCATTGTCCAAATTTGAGATGGTCTACGACATCAACATGGTGAAGTTGACTATTGTCCAGCCCAGACAGGAGCGAATCTCGTCATGGGAGATTACCCCCGAGGACCTCTACAAATGGGGTGAGGAGGTAGTGAAACCCAAAGCAGCTCTTGCTTACTCCGGGGAGGGGGAATTCCAAGTCGGGCACTGGTGCAGGTGGTGTAAAGTCAAAGCTTTGTGTCGCAAGATGGCAGACCACAATCTGGACTTGGCCAAACACGAGTTCAAAGAGCCCGAACTCCTGACCACTGAGGAACTCGCTCAGATTTTCGAGCAAGCCCCCATGCTCCAAGAATGGGTAAATGCTGTATCTGAGCACCTGCTCTCCAAAGCCATCTCGGGCGAGAAGATCCCGGGATATAAGGTAGTCGAAGGAAGGTCAATGCGGAAATGGACTGACGAGAATGCAGTTCAGGAAGTTCTTACCGCATGCGACTACACTCCGGAGCAGTTCCAAGTTGTCAAACTGGCTGGAATCCCGGCTATCGAGAAGCTCCTCAAAAAGGACTTCGATTCACTGGTCGGGGACCTCGTCATCAAAGCTCCTGGCAAACCCACTCTCGTCCCTGAGTCTGACAAACGTCCGGCAATGGGCATAGAACAAGCAAAACTCGATTTTTCAAATAACTAAACTCCAACAATTATGAGTGCAACAACCAAAGTAGTTACCGGCAAAGTCCGGTTCAGTTACGCCAACGTATGGGAACCCCGTGCAATGGAGGGTTCCGACCGAGCAAAATACTCGGTGTCCATCCTCATCCCGAAGACTGACTCGGCAACTCTGTCTCGGGTCAAGGAGGCCATCGACACGGCTCTCAGAGAAGGCATCGCCAAATTGGGCGGCAAGATTCCCCCGACGTGGAAGAGCCCCCTCCGTGACGGGGACACCGAAAGACCTGACAATCCGGAGTATGCAGGGCACATGTTCGTCAATGCCAACTCGGACAACCGTCCTGGCATCGTGGACATCAACCTCAACCCGATCATCGAAAGAGAGGACTTCTACTCCGGGTGCTATGGCCGGGCGTCGATCAACTTCTACGCCTTCAACACCAATGGCAACAAAGGCGTTGCTTGCGGGCTGAACAACCTCCAGAAGTTGGCTGACGGAGAACGTCTCTCCGGGGGATCTTCGGCAGAAGAGGACTTCGGCCAGAACCCGTGGGACGACGACCTTATGTAGGTTGGTATGCTGGGTCTTACTTGGGATTAGGGGTTCGAATCCCCGCCCAGCAACAAATTTAATAATAGTCAACATGCCGAGACGCTTATATTTCGATACCGAAACATATAGCCCGGAGGACATTAAATCCACGGGCGCCTATAAATACATAGAATCGGGGGACTTTCAGCTCCTTATAGTATCTTTCGCCTTTGACACCTCTCCCGTTCAGGTGATAGATCTGGCCAAAGGAGAGGAGCTCCCCGATTACTTCGTTTCTGCTTTAATTGACCCGGGGATCGAGAAATGGGCGCACAACGCAGTATTTGAGAGACTCGTATTTAAGCGTATAGGACTACCTATCCCGGTTGATCAATTGTATTGCTCAATGACTAAAGCAGCCTATTGCGGACTGCCTTTGGCTTTGGATGAACTCTCCAAGGCGTTGGTCCTCGGAGAGCACGGAAAGAAGTCGACCGGTAAAGCTTTAATCCGGTTTTTCTGCTCCCCGTGCAAGCCAACCAAGTCCAACGGGATGAGGACTCGGAACATGCCGGACGACGACCCGGACAAGTGGAACGAGTTCAAGACGTATGCCAAATATGACGTGATTGCCGAACGGGAGATCGTGGAACAGCTGGACCAATTCCCATTCCCGGAGTTCGAACGTCGGAACTACCTCGTAGACCAAAGCATCAATGACCGGGGAATTCTGATAGATCTCGATATGGCCGGGAACGCCATCTCTTTCGATGAGGTATACACGGAGGAGATGACCGACCGGATGAAGGAGCTAACGGGCTTGGACAATCCTAACAGTTTAGTTCAGCTCAAGACATGGCTCAAAACCAACTTCGGGCTCGAGTTCCCAGCACTTGGCAAACCTGAGATTCTAGAATATTTGAAAAATACCCCGGAGGCTCCCGATCTGGTCAAGGAGGTTCTCGCTGGTCGGCTTGCACTGTCCAAGACTTCAACTAAGAAGTACCTTGCTATGCTCAACTGCGCTGCCAAAGACAGGAGAGCTCACGGGTTATTCCAGTTTTACGGGGCCAACAGAACAGGACGTTGGTCGAGCCGAATGATTCAGCTCCAGAACCTCCCCCAGAATCACATGAAGGACTTGGACCTCGCCAGAAACATAGTAGAGAAAGGAGACTACGACCTTGCCGATATGTGTTACGACAATATCCCGAATGTTTTGTCCGAGCTCATCCGGACAGCCTTCATAGCCCCGGAGGGAAAAATGTTTGCAGTAGCCGACTTTAGTGCTATTGAGGCCCGGGTCCTGTCCTGGTTAGCCCAGGAGAAATGGCGACTCGACGTCTTCAACACTCATGGCAAGATCTATGAGGCATCAGCATCACTCATGTTCGGGGTCCCCATTGAGCAGGTTACGAAAGGATCGGACCTCAGACAGCGGGGCAAGACGGCAGAATTAGCACTCGGATATGAGGGATCGGTCAACGCAATGGAGAAGATGGACAAAGAGAAAAAGCTGTCCAAAAAGGAAATGTATTCCATTGTAGCTCTTTGGCGTCGAGCCAATCCTAAAATCGTTGAGTTTTGGGCTGAGGTGAACGAAAAGGCCATTGAGTGCGTCCAGACCAGAAAGACTAAAAAGGTAAGTTGTCTCGTCTTTGAACATGACGGGACCAATTTGACAATAGCTCTCCCAGCTGGGAGAAAATTATACTACAGAAATCCCCGGGTGAGACCCAACAGGTTCGGGCAGACTGGCATTGTCTATGACGGCATGGTCCAGTCAGTAGGATGGACTGAGGTAGAGACTTACGGGGGCAAACTGGTGGAGAACATAGTCCAGGCAATCTCCCGGGATCTTCTCGCCGAAGCAATGTACAGACTAAGCATTATGAAAGACTTCGAAATAGTAATGCATGTCCATGATGAAGCCATTGCAGAGGTAGACGAAGACCGAGCCGGGGATTGTCTGGAGACTATGTGCAGAGTTATGGGGGAGGATCTTCCTTGGCTGAACTGCTTGCCAATGGGATTGCCTCTCAAAGCAGACGGATACGTTACTAAATTTTATAAAAAAGACTAATGACATACGACGGGGAACTTGATATTGCAATTGGACTGAGTGCAAGATCAAAAGTATGGAGCAACAAGAAACTGAAATGGTCTGAATTGGTCAGTCGACTCGGGGAGGAGAATAAGACCACTGAAACATTCAAGGAATTTGTTTCTGCAAGCAAGGAGGACCAGCTCAAAATAAAGGACGTAGGTGGATATGTCGGGGGCTACCTGAGGGGAGGCAAAAGAAGTCCGGCCAATGTGGTCCACAGACAGTTGATGACACTCGACTTGGACTTTGCCCACAAAGACCTCTGGGATGACTTTACTCTCCAGTTTGACAATGCAGCTGTTCTGCATGGGACTCACAAACACTCAGATGCGTCTCCCCGGTACCGACTAATAATGCCACTGAGCAGAGAAGTCACGGCTGATGAGTATGTGGCCATAAGCCGAAAAATTGCCGGGATAATCGGCATAGACCTTTTCGACAATTCAACTTTCGAGACCAACCGACTCATGTTCTGGCCTTCTACGCCGAAGGACATGGACTACTACTTTAAGGTTCAGGACGGTCCATGGATTGATGCTGACGAGATCCTCAACTCCTATGCCGATTGGAAGGACTCATCACTTTGGCCCACAGCTTCGTCCCGTTTCGAAGCTGTCGACAGAGCCGTTAAGAAGCAGGAGGACCCAACCATAAAGAGGGGGCTCATAGGAGCGTTCTGTAGGGCGTACTCCATACCCGAAGCAATAGAGACCTTCCTCTCCGACACCTATGTCCCGTCAGCATTGGAAGACCGATACACTTACACAAAAGGCAGCGCCTCGGCTGGTCTTATCGTGTATGAGGACAAGTTCGCTTATTCCCATCATGGAACTGACCCGTGTGGGGGTAAACTTTGCAATGCGTTTGACTTGGTCCGCATACACAAATTCGGCCACCTTGACGACAAGGTCAAGGATCCCTCGTCGAAGTTGCCAAGTGTGTCAGCAATGGAGGAGTTCGTACGCAATGACCCAGACACTAAGACAACCATTGCCAACGACCACATCAACAGTGCCAAGTACGAGTTTGCCGATCCAGAGCATGATCGGACTCAGGAAGAGGTAGTCGAAAAGGAGGTTGACCCGGAGGCTGAGAGCGTCGAGTGGATGAAGGAGCTGGAGGTTGACACCCGAGGAGCATACCTCTCGTCGGATGCCAACCTCAACCTCATATTTGCAAACGACCCCAGACTCAAAAGACTGTTCAGACAGAACGACTTTGACGGTAAGAGGTACGTTTTTGGGAATCTCCCGTGGCGTCGGGTTGTTAAGCCGGAGCCGGTCAAGAACGTAGACTACTCCGGGGTCCGGAACTATTTGGGTTGCGTATATGGAATAACGTCCTCGCTAAAGATCGACGATGCCATGGCTCTGGAATTTGAACGCAACCACTTCCACCCGATTCTGGACTATCTCAATGACCTCAAATGGGACGGGATCCAACGGGTAGACAAACTCCTGATTGACTACATGGGGGCTGACGACAATATCTACTCTCGCGAAGCCATCCGCAAGATGCTGGTTGGAGCAGTTGCCCGAGTTATGAATCCTGGGGTCAAATTCGACCTTGTGCTTATGCTCGTAGGACCTCAAGGATCCGGCAAAAGTACGTTCATCAAAAAATTGGGAAAATCCTGGTTTAGCGATACATTCCTGACAGTCCAAGGAAAGGAGGCTCTCGAGCAGATCCAGGGGGCATGGCTTATTGAAATAGCTGAGCTCTCAGGTCTCCGCAAAGCGGAGGTTGAGTCAGTGAAGCATTTCATATCTAAGTCAGAAGACTCATTCCGACCAGCGTATGCCAGAACTTCTGAGATATACCCCCGGCAATGCGTCTTTTTCGGCACCACCAACGACAGCGAATTCCTGAGAGACCCCACTGGCAACAGACGCTTCATGCCAGTGGACGTGGTCCCCAACAATGCTAAAAAAGACGTATTCATGGAACTGGACGACGAGATAGACCAGATATGGGCTGAGGCAGTTGTCCTGTACAAATCCAAGGAGAAACTCTATTTGAGCCATGAAGCAGAAAAAATAGCCAAAAGTGAGCAAAGCTCGCACAGCGAGTCGGATGAACGGAAAGGCATCATTGAGGCGTACTTGGAACGTCAACTCCCGGACAACTGGGACTCAATGGATCTCTACCAGAGAAGAGACTTCCTGGCCGATGAACTAAACCCCAAAGGCACTACCCCCCGAGACTACGTGTGTGTTGCTGAGATATGGTGCGAATGTCTCGGGCGGAACAGAGAGGACATGGACCGGTATAGGACCCGAGAAATAAATGACTTGTTGAAGAGCATGCCAGAATGGGAGCCGTGCAAGGCTAGTAAAAGATTCCCCATCTATGGAAAGCAAAAATACTACGTGCGAAAACTCGATTGAGAAACGACTCGTCACTGAGGTGGAGAGAGTTGGTGGCTGGTGTTTGAAACTCCCCGCAATTCACAATGCTGGCCTCCCCGACCGGCTCTGTCTGTTCCCCGGTGGCGAAGTCGTTTTCGTTGAGCTGAAAGCATTCGGTAAAAAGCCCCGAAAAATACAGACATTAATGCACCAGAAACTGAAAGCAATGGGCTTTCGAGTAGAGGTAATAGACACGACCATGGGTTGTAAAATGTTAGCATTGGAATATGACCGAAAATGATCTCCATCAATACCAGCTACAAGCTGTTGAACACATAATAAGCCACACGCACTGTGCTCTGTTCCTGGACATGGGATTGGGTAAAACAGTGTCTACTTTGACAGCCATCAACGAGCTCATGTTTAAAGAGGTCGAGGTCCGACGGGTATTAGTCATAGCTCCCAAAAGAGTAGCCGAATCAGTCTGGACACAGGAGGTCGAGAAATGGGACCACTTGAAGCACATTAAAGTGTCTCGCATCATCGGAACAGAACGTCAACGTCGTGAGGCTCTTGCCAAGAAGGCAGACGTATACACCATCGGAAGAGACAACGTGGCTTGGCTATGCGGGCTCTACGGGGGATCTTGCTTACCATTCGACATGGTGGTCATAGACGAGCTCAGCAGTTTCAAGAACCCCAAGTCAATCCGGTTCAAAGCTCTCAAGCACGTTCAGGCTTCACTCTCTCGAGTAGTAGGTTTGACTGGTACCCCGGCACCCAACGGTCTTATGGACCTTTGGGCCCAAATGTACCTCCTGGACCGGGGAGAGCGCTTGGGAAAATACATATCCCACTATCGTGACAACTACTTTAAGCCAGGACGTAGAAACGGGCATATTGTATATTCGTACGACATATCCAAAGAGAATCAGGAGCGCATATACTCAAAGATAGGGGACATCTGCATGAGCATGAAAGCTAAGGACTACCTCGATCTCCCCGAGCGCATCGACAACATAGTGGAAATCCAGATGCCCCCGGAGATCCAAAAAGCTTATGACTCCTTCGAGGAGGAACAAGTTCTCAGCATGATTGATCAGCTCGGGGACGCCGTAGAGATACCAGCTGTCAATGCAGCAGCTTTGTCCACGAAGCTCCTCCAGTTTGCCAATGGAGCAGTGTACGATGAACAGAGAGTGGCCCATGAGGTGCACACGTTGAAGATAGAAGCCACGAAGGAACTCATTGAGGACGCCGGGGGACAGTCAGTCCTCATAGGTTGGACCTTCCAGCATGACAGAGACCGGCTCATGAAGGCTCTCGCCAAGTATAAGCCCCGGGAACTCAAAACGGAGAAGGACATCGTTGACTGGAATGCTGGCAGAATCCAGGTTCTTTTGATGCACCCGGCTTCCGGGGGCCATGGGCTCAACCTTCAAGCCGGAGGACACCGCATCATCTGGTTTGGGCAGACCTATTCTCTCGAGCTGGAGCAACAATTCAATGCTCGGCTTGACCGACAAGGACAGAAGGGGGTCGTGATAGTCAATAAACTGGTATGCTCGAAGACAGTGGACCAGGACGTCATAAGAGCCCAGAAAGCGAAGACCCGGGGGCAGGATGCTCTCATGGAAGCTGTAAAAGCGAGGGTCGAAAAGTATCTGAAAAAAATATCGTAGTATTTGTCGCAGAAGTATTACGTTTAGGATACAAACAAAACGATAACACTATGAACTACGAAAACAAACACCGAATCGAAAGTCTGGCAAAAGCCGCTTGTCCCAACAACAAAAAAGTCTCGGTCATATTCCGAAGCAAAGAGAACAAGTTATCCGACCGGCCCAACGCTTTCATAGTAACTGTCGGGAAGAGGGGCTACACCTCAGTTAGACAGTCGAACTATTGGGCAGTAGACACAGTCAACTCCTGCAAAGACTACTCCGACCAGGAGCTCGCCCAGATATTGAACACGATGACCAAAGACCTCGGGTCCCTCCGATTTTTCGGCTATCAGGATGCTAAATTCGTAAATTACAAAGGTGAAGAGGTAGAGGCTTAGCCTCTACTTTTCCCCCCCCGTTTTATCGTAGGAATAAGAATATTTTTCGCATATTTGTAGTACAAACAAAAGGACAATGAAACGATATTACTACGAATTAATGGACGAGGATTACAACAGCTACGAAGCAGCTATCCCCGACGGGAGAATCAAAGCCAGAGCCATTGCTCAAGCAAAGCGAGCAATGAGGGACTTGGGGATCCGAAGGGCTCTACTGGCAGTCAATAGCATGATGACCTCCAACATATTGGACATAATCACAGTCGAATTGGATTGAAATAATTTCAATTTTTCTGGTGAAAATTTTTTTAAGTGGACATTTTTTCTTACTTTTACCCTACACTTAACAACTAAACACTATGGAAAAGTTTATCGAAAAGTACAAGAGCTACAGCTCGAAAGTTCTCCAAAAGTTGGCCAAGGTCAAGACCGGTGACGAGCTTGACGCCATCGAATCCATCCTCGCATCGAGAGGAGCATCTCAGGAACATCCGGCAGAGGAGGGCGCTGTCTACAACGCCACTGAGACTGAAGAGTACAAAGCCGAGAACGGCATCAAGGAGAACGACGAAGTCGCCGAGGAGAAGCCGGAAAAGGCTCGCAAGACCAAGACCCCGAAGGAGCCCAAGGACCCCCGTCCGCTAAAGAAGGAGATCTCGGGCGAGGAGGCCCAAGCCAATCTCGAGAAGGCCAAAGCCAACATCGGCCGCTTCTGCAAGTTCATCTGCACGAAGACCAAGGAGCAGACCGACGGCATCATCATCGGAGTTCGTCTCGACCCCCGCAACAACTTCATCCAGTACCGCATCAAGACCAACGACGGTCACGTCTGGGGAAAGGGCATCGTCTCGAAGGACCTGGAGCTCGGCGAGATGGCACCGGTTTCCGAAGAGACCGAGAAGCCGAAGCGCGGCCGGAAGAGGGCTGAGGAGTAAGTCAGAACTCCTCGCCCAATGGAGCCGTCACTCCGTTGGGCACCCCGGAGTGGTACAGGAGGGTCCGAGTCCCTCCCCGGGGTCTAACCTATATACTAAAAATCATGAGTAACATACTTAAACACGCTGACCAAATCATCAATGAGCGGTCGGAGGAAAAGGAGAGACAATACGGACCATTCATGGAATGCAACCAGAAGGCCGCAGAGATCGCCTCGGTCATTACCGGTAAGCCTCTGACCGCTCTTGACGTGTCTTGGGTCCAAGTGGCAGTGAAAATGGCACGTGAATCCAATGCACACAAGGAGGACAACCTCCTTGACATGGTAGCCACAATCGGGGCCATCAACAACGAACTCGAGGACCCCAAGCCATTAAAAGCTCCAGAGGTGGTACCTACGTACTTCTCAACCATTTCGGAGGCTGTAGACTTCATCCGGATCAGTCCCATCGAGGTGCATGAGATCAAACATGTTCTCACAGAAGAGGGGCGCAGAATAGCTGTATATTACTCCCACAAAGAAGATTCATTCCCAAACATCAAGCCATGAACACACAAGACTTTAAGCCATTCATTAAGAGCTGGGAAGAGATTTATGCCCTCCAGGGGGAGCTCCAGCTCATGTACAGGCCGTACTTCAAGGAGCGCATCGCGAACTTTGACATTAACACTTTGGAGGATCAAGAACTATTCAAGAAACTCTGTTGGCAGATTGTCGAGGAGCTCACAGAAGCGATGGAGGCCAAGGACAAAAACGAGAAGGACCACGTGCTGGAGGAGCTGATTGATGCCTTCAATTTTATGCTCGAGCTTTACCAGCTGTACGGTATGGCCCCAGACTTTGCTTGGGGTCACACATACGGGTTCCGGAAGGATATTGCCGACGAGAATTTCGAGGAGAACATACTGGAGCTGATCAAGACAATAGGTTTGGCTGCCAACTGCCTCAAGAACCGGGAGTGGAGACAATCTCAGTACATGGTTGACTTGGTGGTCTTCGAGGAGAGACTTTGGAACATCTGGGCAATGTTCGCTATGCTCTTCGGGAGCATAGGTGTCACGGAAGACAAAGTCCGGGAGCTCTGGTCGTTGAAGTATCAAGTAAATCTGTTTCGCATTAAATCCAAATACTGATATGGGTAGAATATTTAAAGACTGTTTCGAAATGATCCGGGAGATGGATCGGGAGCTCAAGGTTTCCGGCATCACGGTCCCGGTCAACCATTACCAAAACCAGGAACTCAGCGGGGACGACCGGCTCACCAAGGAACTCATCGGAGTGAGCTTCGTCATCTCGAAGCCGTATCTCGGCAAACGTGAGATGCTCGACTTCATGTTCAAAGACGAGGCCGAGCTCATCGAGAAGTATTGCCGAGCAGAGCTCTCCGACCGGCTTGACCGAAATGGAGTCAACCCCGGTAAGAGCTGGGAGATCCGCCGGGACTTGTGGCAGAAGCTGGTGAGCAAGACTCGTCAGGAGGGTCGCTTCGACTACACCTACTCGGAGCGTCTGCACATCTTCCACAAGGGACCCGAGATCCACCAGTTGGACAATGTCATCACGACTCTCTGGGACGACCCGCACTCCAGACGAGCAATGGTCATGATCTTCGAGCCGGAGGACACCCGGGCAACAGCCGGGGCTCTTACCCGAGTACCTTGCTCCGTCAGCTACCAGTTCCTCATCCGGAACAATCGACTCCACGTGATATATTATATCCGGAGCAATGACTTTTTCAAGCACTTCGCAATTGACATCTGGTTGACGGAGGCCATGATGGACTACGTGTTCAACATCCTCGCAGCCACCTATCCCTCTCTCAAGAAGGGATCTCTGCATTACTTCGCTGGGTCCCTCCATGCATACAACGAAGATCTTTCCAAATGGGTAATCTACTAAATTATGACTATCGACGAAGCAAGAGCTAAAGCTCATCAGCAATATGACGATTGCATGTTCTGTCCGGGATGCTCGAAGCTCCTGACTGGGCTCCACATGGGGAGTCGGTGCTACACCAACTGGATCGAAAGAAAGGCACAACAGGTCCTCGAAAATTCAAAGAAAAGTCATGACAGGAGGAAGTGAGGAGCCTATCATCATCGGGCTGGCAATAGCAGTAATAATCGGAATAGGGATCGTTTGTCTCATGGACGCTCTCAGAAACAAACTAAAGTGATATGTGCGGAATAAGTATAACAAGAAGGATTAACGCCATTGACAAGATACAGCATAGGGGCATCGAGTCCGTCCAGATTGCCGAAGGAGGATGGTTCCTCGGTCATGTTCGTTTGCCCATTCAGACTGAACCAGGCGATGGTCTGGCTCAGCCTATAGAGTTAGCCGGAAACAATGGGTGGCTCCTTTATGTCGGGGAGATCTACAACTATCCTACGAGGTATTCCAGCGACGTCGAGTATCTTCGCGACTTGTTTGGATCCTCGTGTCTCGAAGACATCATCTATGAAGCCAACAACTGGGATGGCATGTGGGCAATATGCTGGTACAGGGAGGGTCAAATTATTGCTTTCACAGACCCTCTCGGAAAGAAGCAACTCTACTACAACCAATTCGGGGAAATCTGCTCGGAGATAACCCCGTTGGTGTCGGACTTCCGAGACTTCGACCGGTATTACCAGTCGGAAGTCTTCAAATGGGGGTACAACTGGGATGACAGAACTCCATGGAACAACGTCAAGCGTATTATGCCGAATACTGTCTATTCCTTCGATGACATGAGGGTGAAGCCCACCATTATCCGGAGGGACTACTACAGATGGGGGATAGAGAAACGGAGTCATTTAGCCAAATCCAAGTTCGCCGAAGTCCTCCGGGGCTTGGTCGAGAAGTCCGTAAAACGCCGGGCAATGTACTCTAAAGTCCTGGTCGGAGCTTTGGTTTCTGGAGGACTGGATTCATCCATAGTTGCCTCTATTCTCCATCGAATGGGCCTGGGGGTTAATCTCTATATGGTGGAAAATAATGAATCAAAATTTGGTATGCTATTGTCCGAATTTTTAGGGGTTTCTATCACCTCTCTTGGCCCTATCCCCGATGATGATTGCCTGGAGAGGTGTCTCCGCTACAACGAAACCCCCATCGACTTGGGCTCCATGATCCCCCAGTTCCGACTCATGGAGAAGGTCAAGGAGAGGGTCATCCTGACCGGGGATGGAGCTGACGAACTCTTCGGAGGCTATCGCCGAGTTGATGATTATGACTCCCAGCTCTCAGACGTGTTCCAAGAGCTTCCGTTCTACCACATGCCTCGGCTTGACCGGGCTTCCATGAGGAGCACAGTTGAACTCCGGTCACCATTCCTGGGACATGACGTTGTCAGGTTCGCTCTCCGTTTGCCCCGGGAGGACAGAACTCACAAGCGCATTCTCAAAGATGCTTTCAGCGACGTACTGCCTCAGGAGATTCTCGACCGACCCAAAGAGCCTCTCAAGTGCCAGAGCATCCGGCAGGATCCGATGGCGTACCGCAAGAAGTGTCACGAAATATTCTACAACTTATGGCAATAGCTATCGGATATTACCGGGTATGGTTTAAAGAAGATGACTCCAACACGGAGGCTCAGTGGTTCAAAATGACGCTCCGGAAGGGATCTGTTAGACCTTCCATCCGTTCTATAAATCGGGAAAAGGCTCTGTGGTGGATCAAGTCCCGAAAAATGAAAGACGTCACCCCAGGCAATGCCTGGGGCAAGATATTTGAATCGGATGGTCAACCGTTCAAGAAGGCATTCCAGGAGCTGCCTCTTCACACTCGGTATAATTTCATAGAAGGAGCATCACTCTCATCAGGCACAACACACCGAGCTCGTCTCGAAAAATATTTTAAAAAATGAAAATCGTAAAAGTAAGAAATGTCAAGACCCCGACCAGAGGAACGGGTCTGTCCGCCGGGCTGGACTTCTACATCCCGGAAGACTTCGAAGCCAAACAGATCTGGCCGGGCGAAAGCATCAACATCCCATCCGGGATCAAAGCTCAAATCCCCCGGGGGTGTGCCCTCATCATGTTCAACAAGAGCGGTATTGCCACCAAGTATCAGCTCCAGGTCGGAGCCTGCGTGGTTGACGAAGACTACCAAGGAGAAATCCATCTGCATGTCATGAACGTCGGCAAGGAATTCGTCATCCTCAAGCCGGGGATGAAGCTGGTTCAGGGTTTGGTGATGCCTGTCTTCTATACCGGGGTGGAAGTTCTCGAGTCGGAGGACGAACTTTTCCCGCAATCGACTGAAAGAGGACAGGGGGGCTTCGGATCCACGGGTGAATAGGACCCCCGGCCCCAAAAGTTGGTCAAACCATTGTTCCATTGTTCCCAAATCACGGGGACCCCCGGCCCTAAAAGTTGATAAAACCATGGTTTTGGCAAAAATCTCGACAGGCCCCCCTAAAAAAGTTGGTCAAACCATTGTTCCATTGTTCCGGTCCCCCCAATGAAAAACATCCAAACCATTGAATATCAATCAATTAGGGCCGGAACAATGTGGAACAATGTGGAACAATGATTGTTCCGGCCCTAATTGATTGAATATCAATGAATTAACCCCCCCCGGAACAATTGGAACAATAATATAGGAGGAAGACCTGAATAGGAAATATGAGAGGAGATTATGACCAATTTAGGAAATGAGAAATCACCAAATAGAGTGCACAGAAACATTGTTCCAATTGTTCCGGTCCCCCCAGTGAAAAGCACCCAAACCATTGAACATCAATTACTTAGGGGCCGGAACAATAAAAATTTTATTGTTCCACACATTGTTTATTATGAAAAAAACTGAGAAATTGGGGCTACCCCCAACAGGAAAAATTGGAGTGTTCCGGCGATGGCTTGGAATCTACTCAAAAGAGGAGCGGGAGGTACTGGACTACGCCCGCAAATTGAAAAAGACCACCATGCAAATAGCACGTGGACAGCAGAGTCTGCTGTCCCGTCCGTACTGGATGCGGCATGAGGACTGGGTTGAGGTCCGCAAATTACAAACCAAATTAGAAAGGAGGCGTAGAAAATGATTGCAATTTATCTGTTGGCCACTATCGGCCTGTTCGCGATTTTCGGCGGGATCCGCCAATGGTGGATCAGCCCCAAACGGAAATTGACCCGATCCATCAAGCAGATGGAGAGAGCGGAAAGTCGGATTCGGAAGTTCAAAAAGAAGTCGTAAGCGAGTAGAGTCAGTAGAACTAGTCGAGTAGAACTAGTCGAGTAGAACTGACAGAGTCAGTAGAACTGACAGAGTCAGTAGAACTGACAGAGTCAGTAGAACTGACAGAGTCAGTAGACTGGTGCCAAATTGGGACTTCTCTCGACCCACAAATACTGGACGGCACTCGCGTATACGGAAATTAAAACCAAACAAGCATGAAAGCAAAACACTTTAAGCAGCTCGGGAAAAACTGGGCTTTGTACTCGGAAGTCAATACCAAGTACTGTAATTGGACCCCATCCATCGCAACGGTCCACGAAGGCATGATTTGGCCGCAAGGTATTTCGGTCAAGTTCCTGTGGTTCGGCGTGACCCTCATTCGCGTAAGCGAATAAATTAAAGATCCCCGGGGCCAAACGCTCCGGGGATTGTTGTGCAGAAATAAATTTTTAATTTGTATAAGGTTTAATTATATTTGAGGCATGGCACGAAGTACATATAAAATGAGTCCGCTCGCCTATATGGAGGAGGGACAGAAAAGGCGAGACGCCGGAGATTTTGTAAAGCCCACCGATGCGGAGGAGCTTTATTTTGCATTCATTGAGTATTGCAAATTCATGAAGGATAACTATTTCTCCCAGGCTCACAAGAATAAGAATGGCGACGACTGCAGCGTCTACATTTCCCGCCCGATGACCATCGAGTCATTCAGGCTGTTCGCTGGGATCAATCCTGTTGAGTACGGGGAACTCACGGGGGATCCGGTAGCAGCTGCAATTGGTGGCACCATCGAGGACGCCATCAATTCCCAGCAAATCGAGGGAGCCCTGGTTGGCAAGTACGCTGCCAGCCTCATCCAGGTGCTTCAAGGACGCAAGACAAATGTCAACCTGACGGGAGGCATCACTCTCGAGCAGATAACAGGAATGGAGGTAAAATAAAATGGGACGCCGGCTTCAATTTGACACCAAAGGCAACGAGAAGCAGAAGGAAGTGGCTCGGTTATGGCTGGATGATTCAGTCACTGACATTCTGTATGCTGGCACGAAAGGTGCTGGCAAATCCTACCTCGGGTGTTCCTTGATAGCCGGCGATGCCCTCACCTATCCGGAGACATTTTATTTTATTGCGCGTAAGACGGCCGCCGACTTAGTTCGATACACCATCCCCTCTCTCTACGAGGTATTCGCCCATTGGGGTATCACGGAGGACTACTACCACTTCAATGGTCAATACAATTTTTTCGAGTTGTACAACAAAAGCCGCATCTACCTCATCGATGCCAAGTATAACCCCAGTGACCCCATGTATGAGAGATTCGGGTCCATGCAGATGACTCGGGGATGGATCGAAGAGGGCGGAGAGTTTATCCGCGAGGCGAAGACCAACCTCCAGGCTTCCATCGGTCGATGGAAAAATGACGTCTACAAGCTGGCTCCCAAACTCCTCATCACCTGCAACCCGTCCAACAATTTCCTCTACACGGACTACTACAAGCCATGGAAGGAGAACAAGCTGCCTCCCTGGCGTCGGTTCGTCAAAGCTCTGCCCCAGGACAACAAGACTCTCCCAGACACGTACATTGAGGGGCTTCTCCGGAACCTGACCCAGTCGCAGATCGAGCGACTGGTCTTTGGCAACTGGGAGTATGACGATGACCCGAATTGGCTGGTCGATTATGACGCAGTGTGCGACATGTTCAGCAATGAGTTCGTACTCCCGACGGGCAATCGGTTCATTAGCACTGACCTTGCCGGGAAAGGTAGAGACAGTTGGGTGGTTGGAACCTGGGACGGCATGGTATGCCGGATCCCAATTGCCAAAAGCTTCTCGGAAGGCAAGGAGATGGAGGAGAAGATCGCCAAATTGGCCACCGGTCTGAAAGTCCCCAGGTCCAGCATCGTCTCTGACGCTGACGGACTTGGGTTCTACTTGGAGAGCTACCTGAAAGGCATCCGGGAGTTTCATGGAGGACAGTCAGCCATTGACTCCAAGACGTACAACAACATCAAGTCGGAGTGCGCATTCAAGCTGGCGGAGCTCATCAACAAGCGCCAGATCCACATCATCTGCTCTCCCGAAGTTCAGGAAAAAATCAAGCAGGAGATGACGGTGCTCAAGTCCAAGAACACGAACTCCGCTGAGCAGAAGCGAGAGCTCATCTCCAAGGACACCATGAAACAGCTCCTTGGCAGGTCTCCGGACTTCCTGGACATGCTCATCATGCGAATGACATTTGAGATAAAGCCGAAGGCGACTGGCATGAAGTCCGCCAAAATCATAATCCCAGCGAAGCGATGATATTGGACATCATAACCCTCATCCGCGACATAGTCAAGACGGTCAATCCTCTGGCCGTCTTTGAGTGTGACCAGGCTCGGATGCTGAACGTCAAAGTAGACACGATGGAAAGATTCGTGACAGACTCGGACGGCAATCGGGTATCGTCTGACTTTGTCTATGTTGAGGAACCTACCACTGGCTACTATGATATTCCTTACAGAGGGCACCAGAAGCAAAGGACCATCATGCAGATATACTTCTGCAAGTTCGAGCCGATGGCCAACGATGCCTACAAAGGCGACACGAAGTTCAGCCAGAACTCGCCCACCATCGGACGACTGGAGCTAAAGAACCAAATCGAGGAGCAGATGGTCCGGCCTTTCCTCTACTTGCTCAAGACCTCTCAGCTGGTCAAGCAATATCCGGAAATCATGAACACTGTCCGGGTGCTGTACCCGTCTCCTCGGTTTGACGCCAACGAGGTCAGCGTAGGACTGGAGCTAACTGTAACGCAAGAATGGTGTCTCGATGCGTATAAGCCCATTCCTCCTGCTCCACCCGAGCCTAAACCTGTCAGGCTGGTAGACATCATCCACGAAGGATTTAATATGCGGGGAATTACGATAACCTTTGAAAATACTGAATCAAAACCCGTTGACAAGTCTGTAGTCTCCGAATATATAAGCACTAACACTGATCCGAAGATCCTGGTCTCGGCATTGTACCCGTATGGAGCCATATTATGCGGAAGACCCCTAACCCCAGCATATGCAGGGGGAAAATGGAAGCTCAAAGAGTATACATTCCCGGACACAGAAGACTTAATTGTAACTGAAATCAATGTAAAACCTGAGGGCGAGTTCCCCGACGTCTGGACCTTCCGTGATATTTATACAATGGTATGATACAGCGAATCGACATACAAGGCGGTCAGATGACGTTTGGCCAACGCATAGAGCTTGGCCGGATCATCACTGAAAAGGAGCTGACTGACATCGATAAGATGAAGGAAGGCATGCAATGTCTCGGCGTCAAATGGAGTCTCAGGAACACCTCAGAAATTGTCGAGTACTGGTACGAGGTTCTCATGGGTATTAAGTACTGGATCGAACGAGAACAGACGGAGCTCAAGTACGAGCCCAGTGCCGAGGAAAAGGCAGCCGGCATTACTCAATTCTCTTTGGTGGTTGGCGAGATGGCCACCATCACTGCACTGGCCAAGGACTACTCGAAAGACCCGGATGAGATTCTGGAATGGAAATACGGGAAGGTGTACAACCTCCTTTTCACCAACTTGCAGAGTCACCTCTTCCGGGAGCGACTGAACAAGGAACTGGAGCGTAAGGCTCAGCAGAAAGCCAATGCTCGCAAACCCAGAAACAAATGGCGGTAGGACTGGAACAGATATTGGCTGAGGGTCTCACCCAGATGAGGGACGAGATCATCCGGGCATCACAGGACGCCGGGCAGGAAGCTTCGGGCAGAACCTATGCTCAGATAACAGTCCAGACGGGACGAGAAGGCGAAACAGTTTGGGGAACGATCGAAGCTCCAAACTACTTCTACACTCTCATCCGGGGACGAGGTCCTGGAAAGATCCCCGCCAATTTGGGACAGATCATCATGGAGTGGGCAAAGCTCAAAGGCATCACATTCTCGGATCCCAAGGACCTGGTCCGATTCGGAAATGCCACTGCATGGAAGATAAAACGAGAAGGCTCAGAGCTTTACCGCAATCACATTTACGTTGACTTGGTCGACACTCCCGCTGATAACTTCGAGGAGTACCTGGCTCAGCATTTGGACAAGACAATGGAGGTCCTCATTGAAGAGGCATTCACTCCTGACAACAATATGGACCACGGATATATAATATAACGCGATATGGCAATTACCAATCAACCGGCTGAGGATTCTTTATACTCAGCATATTCGCAAATACCAGTTGAGACCGACAAATTAACACCTGGGCTTGAGATCAAGACTCAGAACTTTGGCGAGGACAGTATGGTCTCGTTGAACATTATAGACAATGAGGAGGTCGAAGTAATTGATAACAGTGGAGGTAGTAGTAACAACTATTCTGTGAAGTTTCCTCTCCCTAGAAAGGTGATACCCGGGGAATGGTATGCTTTTAGGGTTTCTAGCGGGGCTGGAGTGGGTGCCACTTCACTCACCGTTGCTTTGTTCCAAGCAACCAGTTCGGGTAATCTTACCACTGTGATTGCTAAAACAAATATACCAATTGGTGCCAACATGACGTGGGGGGTTCAGATACCGCACATTGTTACAGCAGGATCCCCCCGCGATTTCCTTGTCATTTTTGCAGGTATTGAAGGAGCAACAGCTGGAGTGAAGGTTACTCTCTCAGGTATGAGTTTGGCCTACGGAAAGAACTTTGTCGGCTATAGCCCCAGTCCAATTAAAGCAGCGAACTCACTAACTGAAAGCATCGACATCTACAGAGACTCGGGATTCGGGACGACAAAGAAATACGACCTCAGTTTCTTGGCAAAAGCCGGATTCCGGGACGACAGATTGAGAACATTTCCGTACATAGACCAATCCATCGGCTTTGCCATTGACTACAGTCTCATATCGGCATATGCTTACAGAGGCATCGGCGAACGAAACTTCAATGTTCGATATGCCTCCCGGGGAGTTAGGGCTCGAGGCTACAACGCTAATTTCACCAGGTCAGACGTAGGACTCGTACTGACTGACCGGGTTCCTGACAACGACAGGAATCTGTATGTAAAAAAATACTTCGGGTATCCGTTATATGTCACCCTATTCCCGGGAGGGTTTTTGGGGTCACCATCTACCATTACATCGGTCGACGTTCGGGTTAAACTTTATAAGGTTGCCGAAAAACGATTTGATATTTCTACCCGACTCAACATCCCCCTTGTGTACGAATTTGAGACTAAGGTTAGTAATGATGCAAACTACGTAAAACTCAGATTTTCTGGAGGAGCAGGCCCTTCTCAAGAATGGAACATCATATTCATCGATACGAAGGTACCTTGCAACCTATTCTACATTCGCTGGATAAACCAGAAAGGCGGATGGGACACTTACATGTTTGAGCAACACAAGAAGTATACGCAGGAGGTTGACCGGGGAGACCAATACGTATTAGCGAATTCCAGAGGCCCCTATGCCTCACAGACGAGAGGCGAGTTAGCTCCGGAGTTTAAGAACATAGTCCAAGCAGGAGCAGGACAGCTTGATGAGAACGACTTCAACTTGCTCAAAGGAATTGCTCTCTCGCCTCTTGTTCAAAGGTACGACCGCTCAATCAAGGCATGGCAACGAGTCCTAGTAAATGACACGGACTTAACTTGGGACACCAAGACTCCCAGGAACACTGTTAGCTACGAGTTCCAGCTTATTGACGAACAAACTCAGTGGTAATATGAACTACGAACTACTCATGAAAGGCATTGACGGCGAGGTCTGGTCCCTGGACCTCCCGCTGGATGCTCCTGTGATGAATTACCAGATCAACAATCTGGCGGAGCTGAAAGACAGGAATGCCTCGTACTCCCAGCGGATCAGTCTGCCCAGGACGACCCATAACGAGCAAGCATTCCAATTCAGTTTTGTAGTTGGCTCAGGTTCGGGTGTGCCATACATGAGGTTTCCTTGCCAACTATTCTATGAGGGAGCACTCATATCCCCGGCTGGAGCAGTATTGAACATCGTAGACGTATCAGATACATCGATCGGGGTCCAGATCCTCGGGGCAACCGTTGACCTGTTCGACACACTAAACAACACTGACGCGAAGGACCCTGGGGATGGTATGTTCCTCCTCAAGTGGTACACGGACACAATGGGACAGACTGAGCGATACCTCTCCGGCTCCGGAGAGGCTAAAGTCCTGTACTTTTGGCTGTATGCAACTCTACAAAAGAACCCGAACTTCCCCCCTTTCGCCATGGAGGCAATCAGGCAAGTCAGTGAGTTGGACAAGTTCTACCCCCACCTCAACTGGTATGACTTGATGACATGGATCTTCGATCGAGCAGGCTACAGTCTCGAGACCGACGTGGCCCCCGTCGACCGAGCCGAAATGTTTTTGCCTTGCACTTACCCCGTTTTGGCAGACAACCCCAAGGTTCCGAGAGCATCCGGAATTGGCTGGATCCTGAATCCCACGGTTGGCACCCCCACCGGGGTGATATGGAAAGGCTCCCCCGGGGTAACTCTCAGTGACCCGGTCGCCGGACGTTTGACTATAGGCCCCAAATCCGGAACATTCAGCTGGATGACTCTATGGGACACGACCATCACGTTTAGATTCTCGTGGTCCAATATTTCTGCCATCCAAAAGAGTAGTGTGACAGTCAAAGTTACCCACTACAAGAACGACGGAACCAGTGCTGTAGTGTTGACAAGGTCCTGGTCATCGGGGTCTTCTGGCAACGTTTCGGTCGACATCCAGATGGAGGCAGGGGAGCACATACTGGTGTCTGGAACTCTCGCCATAGTCACTAACCCTGGCAGTTCGTTTGACATGAGATTTCCGGTCAGCATTACTGCTCCTCCTGTGCCTGAAACTTCACCAGGGGATAAGCCCCAACCCGGACTAACCTATGACCTCCTGGCCTCTACTGGATTCAAAAGCTTGGGGGACATAGTCAAAGCATTTGTCCAGCTGTTTGGTCTAACCGTCGACATTAATCCCGTCACAAAGGTAGCAAGAGCATACTCTATTCGGGAGTTTTACAACAGACGAAGTTCGTCCGGGAAAAATTGGTCTGACAAGCTGATAAAAGGAAAGGACACCAAACTTACGTTCCAATTGTCCAGCTATGCCCAGTCCAACGAGATAAAGTTAGAGTATAATAAGGACAACAACGTTACTGACTCGTACAAGTTCAGCATCCCGGACGTCAACCTCCAGCCCACCAAACTCCTGTTCCAAATTGGGTTCTTGGCAGGGCTCAACCAAAGCCTCTATGACATGGACACTACAAATAAGATTCATACACTTGCTAACTACCCTATCTGGACCATCAATAGAGGTCGGATGGAGAACGGGGAAGTGACCGAGACGACTTGGGAGTACAATGTTCTAAGTAAGCCGATGGTCGTCCACATAGATAAGTCTGACTATATGCGGCCCAAGGTGAGGGTAGGCCACACCACTACCCAGGTACGACTATACACGGCGTATTTCAAAAATTTGAAATACTACGTTCCTAAGTACTACGACAAGCTCATCAACAATATACTCAAAAGACCAAAGATCCTACAGGTCCAAATTCTTTTGGACTCGCTCGACATTCAAAGTTTGGACTTGTTCAACCCGATATGGCTGGAAGAGCATGGGTTCTGGTTCTACGTTTCGAAAATAAACAACTTCCAAGCTGGAAAGATACCCAAAGTAGACCTAATACGAATGTGATATGGCCGAAAAACAGAAAAATACAATTTACAACGTCCGTGTAACAGCTGAGGATGCCCTCAAGACGTTAGCCGAATTGAAACTCCGGTCCCAGGAGTTGAGAGACCAGCAGAAGGCTCTCGGCAAAGTAACTGAGGAGAATGCTCAAGAATACTATGCGCTTGACAACCAGATCAAGGCAATCAACAGCGAGGCGAACAAGTACCAGAAGCAAATCCAGAACAACATTAAGCTCCAGAACCAACAGGAGGCAAGTTTAGCAAAACTTAGAACCCAGCTGGCTTTGGACAATGCCGAGTTTGCAGAGCTGGGCAACTCAATGCAGGACGCGGCTCGTAAAGCCGAGCTCGGCAAGCGCATTGCAGAAACCACCAAGGAGGTCAAAGCTCAGGAGGAGGCACTCGGGGACTATCGCCGGTCAGTTGGTAACTACGAGAAGGCAACGGATAACCTCAAGCAGGAACTCTCCGACCTTACCCAGACACTCATCCAGATGGCTCAGTCCGGGGATACGAGTTCTGAGACGTTCAAGGAGATGATTAAACGAGCCGGTGAACTGAAAGGCGCTGAGGACCTGGTCAATACAGCTATATCCAACGTTGGTAAAGGAACTGAAACCATACAGGCAGTTACCAGCGCCACGTCAGCTTTGACTTCCGTATGGGGCCTTTGGACCACAGCCACTCAGGTACTGGGGAGCGAGAACGAGGAGCTCAATGCTACCATGACGAAGATGATAACCATCATCACGGCTCTTTCCTCTTTGTCTTCTCTCCAAGCAGCTCTCTCCAAGACCGAAGCCACTTATCGAGCTGCATCTAACTTGGTTCAGCTGGTTGGCATCAACCAGACTCTCGCCGAGACGAAAGCGATAGCTGCTAAAAATGCCGTACAAGGAGCTAGCAACATCCTCACCAAAGCAGCAGCAGCTGCCACATGGCTTTGGAATGCGGCTTTGGCTGCCAACCCCGTTGTATTGGTGGCAGCAGCAGTGGGCGGATTGGTGGCTGGAGTGGTTGCTCTTATGAACGCATTCAACAGTAACACGGAAGCTCAAGAGAGAGCAACCCGGGCAATGGAGGCATACAATCGAGCTGCCGAAGCCTCCACGTATGTACTGGATCAGATCGAGACCAAGCGGAACACTCTGTCCAAAGCCGAGGAGATCCGGGGCAAGAGAGAAATAGAAAATCTCAAAGCCAATCATGCCACGTCGGAACAGATCGCCGAAGCTCAGCTTAAAACAGCTAACAAGCTCCGCGAGATTGAGATGAGTGCAGCTCGTCAAAGACAGATGGCTGCAATGGATGAGTTCGACTCCTTGAAAAAGGTGATTGCAGCCAAGGAGGAGGAGCTCAACACATGGTCAGGAAGCTTGGCCAAATACAAGGAGTCCAAAAAGGAACTCGACGATTTGAAAGGCCGATACCAAGAACTGTTCCGGACAATCGAGAATGAGGGAGCCGCAATTGATAACTTGGCTCTTGAGATTGCAATAGCCAACCGGGAGGCTCAGCAGGCCATTGCCGATAAGGCTCTGGAGGTTGCTTTAAAGAACTCGGAAGCCATGCAGAAGATCCGGGAAGACGATCTCAGGTTCCAAACAACATTCCAGTCTACGAACATTGCCATCCGGATGGAGTATGAGAAAAAGCTCTACAAGGCAGCTCAGGATGGAGCCCGGGAGCGTCTCGCTCTCCAAAAAGCTTACGGCAAAATCACTAACAAGGAGTATCAGACGGCTCTGAATGCCCTGGCTCGGTCTGACAAGCAGTTCTACGAGAACCAAGCCAAACAGCTCAATGACTACCTTGCGGGGGTGAGAGCCAACATATTGGCTGTAGCCTCCGGAGGCACAGTCGACATGCAGATTGCCCAGGTTACTCAGAAGTACCAGGACGCCATGAAGGAGCTGGCCAACATTCAGTCTCCTCAGTTCGTGAGAGGTATGAGCGAGGAGGAATACCAGAAAGAGTATGCCGCTTATGAGCAGTTCCTGGTCAACAGAGCCGAACTCGAGAAACAGATTCAGCAAAACCTCCAGGATGAAATTAAAAAGATCCGCGAGGACGCTACCAAACAGCAACTTGACCGGTTCAACCAAGTTCTCAACGAACAGTATGCCGAGGACCTCTCGAAGGCAGCGGACAACGAAAGGGAGAAGCTGGAGCTCGAGAATGAGATGCTCCAGAAGCAAATCGAAGCCAGGAAAGCTGCCGGGGAGAAAACCTATGAGCAGGAGGCCCAGCTCCGAGCCAACAATCTTCGTCTCCAGCAAATGGACCTCGACAAGGAGCTCGCTCAAGCCGAATTAAATCACAAGTCCAAGTATGAGATCAGGAAAAGGTATCTGGAGGCAGAGTTGGCAGCAGCTCAAGGAAACGAGGACGCCATTGCTCAGATCCAACTTGAGATGGCTGAGAACGAGGAGGCTTTATGGGAAAAACGGATCGAGAAGCTCCGGGAGTATGCCGAAATGGCATCCGGCTTTGCTAATGCTTTCAATGACTTGGCCAGTGCTCTCGGGGAGCGCCGGGCTCAGGAGGTAGAAAAACAATACAGCCGGGAGGAGCAGGCATTGGCAAACATGTACGCTAATGGCCAAATCACGGAGGCCCAGTACAACGAAAAGAAAGTCAAGATGGAGAAACAGAAGGAGAAGGAGTTGGCCAAAATCGAACGGGAACAAGCTATCCGGGAGAGGGCAATGGGATCCTTCGAGATTGGCATCAATACTGCCATCTCCATCATGGCATCGGCTAAAATGGGATTCCCTTTGGCTATCCCGTTCATTGCAGCAGCTGCGGCTTTGGGAGCAGTTCAGATGGCAGCTCTTTGGGCAGCTCCTCTGCCGAAAGCCGCAAGAGGTAAATACATTGAGGGACCCAGTCATGCCGCTGGAGGAGTGCACATTGAGGCGGAAGGAGGCGAGACCATCATTAACAAGAAGTCGAGCCGCATGTTCCTGCCTCTTCTGTCAGCCATAAACGAACTCGGTGGCGGAGTACCGTTCACTAAAGTTGGATCGGACGGGGGATATGCTATCCGATCATTCGCTGAGGCGTCGGAACCTATGAATCGGCTTGACATGGAGAGGGCAATTCAAAAAGCATTTGGCCAGGTGAGAGTGATTGCTACAATCGAAGATATTCGGAGGGAAGATGCTAACTACGTGCAGATTCAAGACCGGGCTAATTTTTAAATAGTCCAGCACAAATAGTATTTCAATATCTATTAGGAATAATTATATTTGTATTGAAATAATTTGGCACATGATATTCATCAACTTAAAAGGCGCAATTGACTCCGAAGAGAATCGGGTCATGATGGAGCTTTGGGGTGGGACCTCAGAGATCTGCTCCGTGGAGACCTTCCGCCGGGTACTTGATGAACACCCCGACGAACAGGAGGTGTGCATCAACATTGACTGTGACGGGGGCTCTGTTGAGGAGGGCTTCAAGATTTACGATCATCTTCGCATGAGCGGGAGGACTATATACACAAATATTGTCGGGGGATGCCACTCGATGGCAGTGTGCATCCTGTTGGCAGCTCCGGCAGAGAACCGGTCGGCAAACAGGAATTGCCGGGCACTCATCCATCGGGTATACATGCCGGTCGGGGATTGGCTCACTTCCGACGATGCTCGTAGCATTGCCGAGGATCTTGCTCTGGAGGAGGAGGCTATTCTTGACGTGTATGTCGAGAGAACAGGTCAGGACCGGGAACGGCTCCGCAATGTCATGCATGAGGAACGCATCCATGATGCCAAATCACTTCTTGACTTGGGATTCATTTCCAAAATCAATTCATACAACACAAACCAAATTTTTAATGCTATGGCAAAAAACGAAAAAAGCGCTTATGAGAAGTTCATGAGCAAAGTCAAGGCATTCCGGAATGGCAAGAAAGGCGCTCCCGCCAATTTTGACTATCTGGATGCTGAGGGTCAGGTCGTTCTCCAGACCGTAGGTGAAGAGGACAATCTGGCCGAAGGTGTAGAGGCAACTCTCGCCAATGGCGAGACGTCGGGCACTGTCGTTCTGGAAGACGGTCGGGTGGTTACTGTCGAGGACAACATCGTCACCAGCATCGAGATGGAGGACACCGAGTCTCTCGAGGACCGCGTTGCAGCACTGGAGGCGATGCTCGACGAGGCAACGAACCTCATCAAGGAGCAGGAGAACGAACTCCGCAACCTCCGTGGTAGCAACTACCGCCCAAAGAACCGCAAGACGGTTCTGCCCGGGGGCAAGAAGGCCGATCCCTCGGCAGCCGACCTTAAGAACGAAGCTCGCGAAAAGCTCCAGAAGGTCAACGCTGCCAAAAAGATTCTCAAGTAGTCAAACTCAAAAACTTTAAGAACTATGGCAGCTAAAAATGGCGGATTCCTTGACATGGATAAGTTCACTTTTTGTGGACGTGTCATTCAGGCAATCTCGGAGATGATTATGGAGGACACCATTCAGGGTCCTGACATCAACTCCATCCACACAGTCTTCCCCGACATCGTCACTAACACCGAGGTGGGTTACATCGGCGAGGGCGGCATGGTCGGCGTGGTCAACACCGGGTGTAACCCGACTCCTCAGCCGTGGAACATCAACACCCGCAAGCTGAAGTGGGAGCCCGGTGTCTGGGAGATCCTTCTGTCCCAGTGTTACACTGACCTCCAACAGTCGGCAACTATTTACTCTCTCCGCACCGGCGTCGATATTCCGGACTTCACGGACACGGACTACATGAACATTGTCATCGAGGTTCTGGAGCGCTCCATTATGGATTTCTGGTACCGCCTGTTCTGGTTCAACGACAAGGACGCCAAGAACGTTACCGACAGCGGTATCATTACGAATGGTCTCGACCTGAAATTTTTCACCATCATCAATGGTTTCTGGAAACAGATTACCGCCCAGGTTACAGCCAATCCGTCCCAGCGCGGAGCCACCATTACGGAAAATGCTGGGGCATCTTACGCAGCTCAGAAGCTTACTCCGGACAAGGCCAAGGAATACATTCAGTCGGTCGTGTTTAGTGCCCCGCTTCTGCTCCGTCAGCAGTCTGACAAGTTTATCCTCGTTACCCAGTCGGTCTACGATGCCTATCAGCAGTCTCTTATGGACGCTTGCTGCCTCGAGTCGGCTCGCTTGGCTCTGCTGAATGGCATGGAGGCTCTCAGCTTCAATGGCATCCCGGTCATCGCAATGCCCATCTGGGACAAGATCATCGCTACATCGGAAGACACTGGCACGAAGCTCAACAATCCCCATCGAATTCTCTTCACCTCGAAGAGCGTGCTCGGCATAGGTGTTGATGCAATCGACAGCTTCGAGAAGATGCGGATCTGGTACGAGTACAAAGACCGTGCAGTCTACGTAGAACTCATGGGTCGGGCGGATGCCAAGCTCACTAACCCGGATCTGTTCTCGGTAGGTATCTAATCCTTAAAAATCTAAGAAAATGGCAGGACTTGATTGTTCTAAAATCAAAACAGGATTCATCAACCAGGTGTGTGGTAAGCCGGCAATCGCCGGCACCGCCGCCAGGGTGATTCTCCTCAGCTACTCGGACGTCGACAAATCGAAGTCTGTTGTAACTGACAATGTTATCTCTTCGCTCATCCTTAAGACCGGCGCCACTGGTTACGAAGTCGACTCGCTGCCCAACGCAACTGTAGGCTCGGACACCATCAATGCTGGCACGTACCTCAAGACTCACCAGCACAACGTAGTTGTCCGAATCTTCAAGAAGTCGGAAGCAGCCAAGAAGTTCGTAAACGGCCTGACCAATGCCCGCGTCATCGCTATCGTCGAGAACAACGACACCGGAGACAAAGGGGACACCAAGTACGAAGTGTATGGCTGGGACTCGGGTCTGGAGCTCACCGAAATCACTGTCACTACCGAAATGACCGACGGCGTCGCTTACCAGGTAACTCTGGCCAACGGCACCATCGCTCAGGAAGGTTCGCTCCCGATGAGCCTCTTCGTCACGGACGAAGCCACCACAGACCTCATGGTAGACGGGCTTCTGACCAAAGGATCTAAACTGTAGCACTCATGACTGACATGCTCGAAAGACTGAGAGCTTACCAATCCAAGTATGGGTCCCTGAAAGGCGAAGCCTATCGGGCCCATACATTGGAATTGGAAAAAAATCCCGCTCTCCATCGAGAAGTAGATGAACTTTCTCGATACTTTTTGAATAAGTCAGTTTCCCGATGCGGCTTCTGCCTGATCGAAGCCGACTTAGCATTAAGACGAATAACAGAACAACAAATGAAAAACGTAGCACACCCCGATTACGAACTCAGAGCAGGCACTTTACTCCATGACCCGATCAACAAAGAGTTCAGCAAGATCCTCACCCCGAGGAACATCACGGAGGATCTCTGCCTGTACCACATCGCATTCAACAAGGATGCGCTCTCGTACTTCACCCGAGTTCCCGAAGACCTGAACGACCGACTGGAGAAATTCATGTCTCGTTATGGCAAGGAGATGCCGGACAAGGACGTGGAAATCAAGAAGCGTCAGGCTCAGGTTCTGAGCAAGCAGATCGAGTCCGTGAAAGCCGAACTCGAAGAGCTGAACAAGAAACAGATCGAGCTGAACGCCAAGCTCGATGAGTACTCCAAAGCCATGGAGGCAATCCATGCCATTCTCGACTCGGCATCCGCCGAGGAGAAGACCGAGGAGAAG
>ERZ840517.1062-NODE-1062-length-32148-cov-6.503568_pt1 | contig 32148 bp, 31 predicted proteins | sample MGYA00519876_ERZ840517 | MGnify/ENA primary metagenome ERZ840517 (study PRJEB31850, sample SAMEA3708882) | human gut metagenome | biome: human gut; feature: human-associated habitat; material: faeces | place: China | collected 2014 ... | reverse complement strand
CGTAGACGATCTTGTTCCGGCAGTATTTCACGATCACCGGGGCATTGCCGCCGGTGGCCACCACGCTGAGTGTCCGTCCTGAGAACTGCTCCCGGATGCGGTCGATGACGCCGTCCAGCATCCCGGCGGTGCCGTAGACGATGCCGGAGCGCATACAGTCCTCTGTATTTTTCCCGATCAACTGTTTAGGATGCTGCAAAGAGATATCCGGAAGCTGGGCCGTGTGGTCGGACAGCGCATCCAGACTCAGCCGCACGCCGGGAAACATCAGGCCGCCCTCATAGCTGCGCTTGGCGGAGATATAGGAGATGGTGGTGGCCGTCCCCATGTCGATCATAATGATAGGCGGAGCGTACTTCTCCAGCGCCGCCACGGCGTTGGCCACCAGATCGGCTCCCAGCTGATTGTGAACCTCCATGCGGATATTCAGTCCTGTCTTGACACCGGGGCCCACCACCATGGGCGGCTCGCCCAGCAGCCGGGTCAGGGCTTTGGTCATCATAAAGTTGATAGGCGGCACCACGCTGGAAAAGATGGCACCGGTGACGTCCTTCAGATCATAGCGGTACAGTGCAAACAGATTCATCAGGTCGATGCTGATCTGATCCGCCGTTTTGCGGCTGTCGGTGTCGATGGAGGAGAGAAACAGGAGTTTCCCCGCTTTGTCAAACAGCCCCACAGATATGTTGGAATTTCCGATGTCGATCGCCAGCAGCATGGCAAGTTTCCTCCCTGTTCATCATCGTTTTTTCTATTGTAACACGCACGAGCCGACTTGGCAACGGTCGGCGGCGATTTTACAAAACTCGCCAGCCGGAGCCCCACGACTTGACGAGACATAGAAAAATGTGTTATATTTCTATAAGTATCACGCAGCAAGGAGGCAGACATGAGCGAATTCAGCTTGAAACAGATCCAGGTATTCGTGGCCGTGGCGGAATTGGGGAGCTTTACACAGGCAGCGCAGGCCCTGTTCCTCAGCCAGTCCACCGTCAGCGCACATCTGGCGGCACTGGAGACGGCTCTGTCCACCCGCCTGCTGGACCGTGACGCACGCCGCCGGGTGCGGCTGACACCGGAGGGCGAGCGGGTCTATCCGGCAGCCAAAAAAATCTTGGCGGACTGCGCTGCATTGGAGGAGGTCCTCCAGAATCAGGATGGCGCAGGCCTTCCCCTGCTGCTGGGAGCCTCCACGGTACCGGCGCAGTATCTGCTGCCGGAGCTGCTGGCTCAGTATATGAAGCAGATTACGGGCGTTCGCTACCATCTGCGCCGGGGCGACTCGGCCCAGATCCACAAGCTGCTCCACAGCGGCTCCGTGCGGTTGGGCTTCGTGGGAGCTATGCTGGAGCCGGATTCCATGACCTACTTCCCCATGCTGGAGGATCATCTGGTGATGTGTACCGCCAACAATCCTCACTATCAGGCTTTGAAGAAGCAGAATGTCTATGGCCGTGATTTGCTGCGGGAGCCGACGGTAGCCCGTGAAGAGGGCTCCGGCACGGACCGCACCGTGCAGTCCTATATGCGGAATATGGGCCTTGCCGATCAGGACCTGCACATCGTGGCCAGAGTGGATGACCCGGAGGCCATCAAGCGTATGACCGCCCAAGGCGTAGGCGTCTCGGTGCTATCAGCCCTTTCTGTGGCGTCTGAGGTAGATGACGGCCGCCTGCTGACCTTTCCCATGGATCCGCAGGGGCTGCACCGCAGTATCTATCTGGTCTACCCCAGAGAGACGATCCTCTCCCAGTCGGAGCAGGCCTTTGTCCGCTTCTGCCGCCAGATGGCCATTCGCCGGAATCTCTGATCCATTCAAAAGTCGAAAAAGAGCTGTTATCGAATCATTCGATAACAGCTCTTTTCTATAGGAACCATTTGTTGGACAAAAATTGTATTTTATCGTATGATATATGAACAAAATGTTAAAAGAGAGAGGAGTTTTGTAATGAAAAAAGAGAATTGGCTGGTCATCATTGCCGGCGTTCTGGTGGGCGTGGCGGCTCTGGTGCTGACCAAGCTGGGCAACCCCGCTAACATGGGCTTTTGCATCGCCTGCTTCGAGCGTGATATCGCCGGTGCCGTGGGGATGCACAGTGCCGCTAAGGTGCAGTACGTCCGCCCTGAGATCATCGGCCTAGTGCTGGGTGCCTTCATCATGGCTCTGGCCGGTAAGGAGTTCCGTCCGCAGGCCGGTTCCTCCCCTGCCACCCGGTTCGTGCTGGGTGCCTTCGTTATGATTGGCGCACTGGTGTTTCTCGGCTGCCCCCTGCGGATGGTTCTGCGTATGGGTGGCGGCGACCTGAATGCTCTGGTTGGTCTGGCCGGCTTCGTCATCGGCATTGTCATCGGTATCCTGTTCCTCAAGCGTGGCTTCAGCCTCAAGCGCTCCTATCCCGCCAAGCTGGTGGAGGGTACCACCCTTCCCGCGGTGATGTTCGTGCTGCTGGTACTGGTGCTGGCGGTCCCCGCCATCTTCCGCGCCAGCGAGGCAGGCCCCGGCTCTATGCACGCCCCTGCCATCGTCTCCCTGCTCATTGCTCTGGTGGTGGGCGCTCTGGCACAGAAGTCCCGCCTGTGCATGGTGGGCGGCATCCGTGATTCCATTCTGGTGAAGGACAATCACCTGCTGTATGGCTTCATCGCCATCTTCCTCACCGTTCTCATCGGCAATCTGGTTCAGGGCAGCTTCAAGCTGGGCTTCGACCTGCAGCCCATCGCCCATAGCAGCCACCTGTGGAACCTGCTGGGCATGGTTCTGGTGGGCTGGGGCAGCGTGCTGCTGGGTGGCTGCCCCCTGCGTCAGCTGATTCTGGCTGGCTCCGGCAACGGCGACAGCGCCGTCACCGTGTTCGGTATGATTGTGGGCGCAGCCTTTGCCCATAACTTCGCACTGGCCGGCAATCCCGACAGCACCAATGATGCCGGTGAGCTGGTGGTAGGCGGCATCGCCAACGCCGGCAAGGTGGCCGTGGCCATCGGCTTTGTGGTGTTGCTGGCCATCTCCCTGCTGAATTCCCGGAAGGAGGCGACTAAGGCATGATTGACGCCCGTGGACAGCTCTGCCCCATGCCGGTGATTATGGTCCAGAAGGCCGCCAAGGAGAACCCCGCCGAGATCCAGGTCCTGGTGGACGATCCCTGCGCCGTGGACAACATCACCCGCTTCGCCGGAAACAACGGCTACCAAATCACCTCCGCCCCGCAGGGCGAGGACTATCTGCTGATTCTCCGCAAATAAGGATACCATAACGAAGAGAGGCAAGGCCATCGGCCTTGCCTCTCTTCGTTATGGATGCGTCCCCTCACAGAATGATGCAGATCAGACCGCCGCTTCCCTCGTTGAGGATGCGTTCCAGCGCCTCCCGCAGCTTTTTCTGAGAATCCTCCGGCATCCGCTTTAGCTTCGCCTGCAAATCCTCCCCCACGATCTCGTGGAAGCTGCGGCCAAAGATGTTGGACTCCCACAGCTTCCCCGGCTCCCCCTCGAACTCCTGTAGGAGATAGTTTACCATGTCCTGCGACTGCTTCTCGTTCCCCACAATGGGGGACACCGTGGTGCTCACATCCGCCCGCAGCATATGGATAGACGGAGCACTGGCCCGCATCCGCACGCCGTACCGTCCCCCCTGCCGCACGATCTCCGGGTCCTCCAGCTCCAACTCCTCCACCGACGGCATCACCACGCCATAGCCGGTGGATCGGGCGCTGGTCACCGCCTGCCTCACCCGGTCATACTCCTTTCGTAGGCTCGCCAACGTCACCAGTTGCTCCATCAGATCGCCGTCGTCGGTGATGCTCAGCCCCGTCTGCTGGTTCACCGTATCGTAGAACAGGCTTCGGGGCAGCTGCACCTCCACCTGCCCCACGCCGGTCCCCAGATCCATCTGCCGCAGCATCACGGATCGGATCTGCTCCGACTGCTCCAGCGCCGCCATGCAGCCCTCCAGCTGCCGGACGTGCTCCAGCCGCCTGGCCTCCTGCCCCACCGCATGATAAAGGCCCGCTGGGATGGGATGCTCCGGCGGCAGAGCCTCCACCCATTCCGGGAAAAACAGCTGCAATTCCTGCACCGGGAACTCATACAGTAGACTCCGCAAAATCTCCTGCAGGTCCCCTTCCCCCAGCTCCAGGCAGTTCACCGCAAGACACCGCACACTGTATTTCTGCTGCAATTCCTCCGCCAGCGGACGGGCTTCCTCCGGATGCAGGGAGTTCACCAGCACCACAAAGGGCTTCCCCAGCTCCTGCAGTTCCCGGATGACCCGCTCCTCCGCCTCCAGATAGTCGCTGCGGGGAATGTCCGTGACGCTGCCGTCGGTGGTGACCACGATGCCCACGGTGGAGTGGTCGCAGATGACCTTCCGGGTCCCCAGCTCCGCCGCCTCCGTCATGGGGATCTCATGGTCATACCACGGGGTCATGACCATCCGGGGCGCCAGATCCTCGAACTGCCCCACGGCACCGGGAACCATGTACCCCACGCAGTCGATGAGCCGCACGGAGAAGGAGGTGCCGTCCGGCAGACGCACCTCTGCGGCCTCCTCCGGTACGAACTTTGGCTCGGCGGTCATAATGGTGCGGCCGGAGCCGCTCTGGGGCAACTCGTCTCTGGCCCGCTCCCGTCGGTAGTCGTTTTCAATATTGGGCAGCACCTGCGTCTCCATAAACCGTTTGATGAAGGTGGATTTTCCTGTGCGGACCGGCCCCACCACGCCGATATAGATGCTGCTGCCGGTACGGGATGCCATATCCTGATACATGGATGTGGAACGATTCATATGCTTCTCCTCCGAATCCTATCAGCTTTTGCTCCCAGCATATGCGGCGGGACGGCCCATTAGAAGGGATATGGTTTAAGAAGATGTAAATTTTTCTGTCTTTTATCCAACAAAATGTTGATTATTCAGGGACGAATATGGTAGAATAAAGTTAATTTATTCTACAGCATACGGAGGTGTTGACTATGCATGGCATGACCATTGACAGACGGGTAAAAAAGACCAAGAAGCAGCTGCGGCTGGCGCTGATGCATCTGATGACCCAGAAGAGCGCCAAGAGCATCTCGGTCCGGGAGCTGGCGGAGCAGGCGGATATCAACCGCAGCACCTTCTATATCCACTATAAGGACGTCAACGACCTGCTGCTGCATCTGGAGGATGAGATGGCGGAGCGTCTGTCAGAGCTCTGTCGGCGGCACGATCCCAGGGACTCCATGACCGGCGACTACCCCTTCCTGACGGACCTCTACGCCTTCATTCAGGAAAACGCTGACCTGTGCAAGGTGCTGCTGGGGGGCTACGGTGACCGGGCCTATACAGAGCGCATCTGCCGCATCCTACGGGATGACTTCATCGAGGCGTATCTGTCCCTGCTATGTCCCGGCGACCGGGAGAAGATCCACTACTTCTGCGCCTTCATCGTGCCGGGAAATCTGATGCTGGCCCTGCGCTGGCTTCAGGACGGCACCAGGGAATCCCCGGAGGAAATAGCCCGCTTCGCCGGGCAGTTCATCAACAGCGGTGTGCAGTCCTTTGCCGGAAGATAATCGAAATGAAACGGGCATCCCGTAATAACAAAAAAATGGCTCCTGACAGCTTGTCAGGAGCCATTTTTATATGTCTCTTCTTTGCCGCTTTACCGCACCAACCGCTGCCCCAGCAGCACCACCGTCACGCCCAACAGCAGGCTCAGCGCCGTATACAGCATCGCAAGGCCGGTCTTTCCGCTTTGCAGCAGACCTGCCGTCTCCACGGAAAAGGTAGAGAAGGTGGTGAAGCCGCCGCACACCCCCACCCGAAGGAACAAAAGCATCTGCGGGTTCAGCTTGGCATACTTCCCCGCCAGCGCCCCGATTAGGCCCAGCGCAAAGGCACCTGCGATATTGATGCACAGGGTAATAGCCGGAAAGCCGCTGACCGGTTTCAGGGGCAGCAGCCCCAGCAGATAGCGGCAGATGGAACCGGCTGCGCCGCCCAAACCAACGAATACGCAGTTCAGCAGCATAGCCTTAGCCCTTCAGGCTCTCCTCCACCGCCACGGCCACAGCCACGGTAGCACCGACCATGGGGTTGTTGCCCATGCCCAAAAAGCCCATCATTTCCACATGAGCGGGGACGGAGCTGGAACCGGCAAACTGGGCGTCGGAGTGCATCCGGCCCATGGTATCGGTCATGCCGTAGCTGGCGGGACCGGCGCCCATGTTGTCCGGGTGCAGGGTACGGCCGGTGCCGCCGCCGGAGGCCACGGAGAAGTACTTCTTGCCCTGCTCGATGCACTCCTTCTTATAGGTGCCGGCCACAGGGTGCTGGAAGCGAGTAGGGTTGGTGGAGTTGCCGGTGATGGATACATCCACGCCTTCATGGTGCATGATAGCCACACCCTCCCGGACGTCGTCCGCGCCGTAGCAGCGCACGTCGGCGCGTTCCGTTTCGGAATAGCGGATCTCGCGGACGATGTTCAGCTTGCCGGTGAAATAGTCAAACTGAGTCTGCACATAAGTGAAGCCGTTGATGCGGCTGATGATCTGCGCCGCGTCCTTGCCAAGACCGTTCAGGATGACCCGCAGGGGCTCTTTCCGGGCCTTGTTGGCATTGCGCACGATGCCGATAGCACCCTCGGCAGCGGCAAAGGACTCGTGACCAGCAAGGAAAGCGAAGCACTTGGACTCGTCGCTCAGCAGCATGGCGCCCAGATTGCCGTGGCCCAGACCCACCTTGCGGTCCTCGGCCACGGAGCCGTCGATGCAGAAGGACTGCAATCCCTCACCGATCTTCCGTGCGGCGTCGGCAGCGGTCTTGACACCTGACTTCAGTGCGATGGCCGCACCCACGGTGTACGCCCAGCAGGCGTTCTCAAAGCAGATGGGCTGAATGCCCTTGACAATCTCATAGGGGTCGAAGCCCTTCGCCTTGCAGAGCTCGCGGCACTCCTCCACGGAGCCGATGCCGTACTGCGCGAGGACGCCGTTGATCTTATCGATACGTCTTTCGTAACTTTCAAACAGAGCCATTTTGTCGTCCTCCTTCTCTTATTCCTGGCGCGGGTCGATATACTTCGCCGCGTTGTCCCACTGGCCGTAGTGGCCGGTAGCGTTCTTCAGGGCTTCGTTGGCATCCACACCCTTCTTCACGGCGTCCATCATCTTGCCCAGGCTGATGAACTCGTAGCCGATGATCTCATCCTTGTCGTTCAAAGCCAGCTTGCTGCAATAGCCCTCGGCCATCTCCAGATAGCGGGGACCCTTTTCGCGGGTGCCGAACATGGTGCCCACCTGAGAGCGCAGGCCCTTGCCCAAGTCCTCCAGAGACGCGCCCACAGCCAGACCGTCCTCGGAGAAAGCGGACTGAGTGCGGCCATAGACGATCTGCAGGAACAGCTCGCGCATGGCGGTGTTGATGGCATCGCACACCAGGTCGGTGTTCAGCGCCTCCAGAATAGTCTTGCCGATCAGGATCTCGGAAGCCATGGCGGCGGAGTGGGTCATACCAGAGCAGCCGATGGTCTCCACCAGCGCCTCCTCGATAACGCCGTTCTTCACATTCAGCGTCAGCTTGCAGGCACCCTGCTGGGGTGCACACCAGCCGATGCCGTGGGTAAAGCCGGAAATATCCCCGATCTGCTTGGCCTGTACCCACTTGCCCTCCTCGGGAATGGGAGCCGGACCGTGATAAGCGCCCTTGGCGACAGGACACATATGCTGTACTTCCGTCGTGTAGATCATAGTGACGATGTTCCTTTCTGTGTTATAGTCGTGCCTTGCGGCGGGTAAAACGAAATGGCGATCCATGTATCATGGCCGCTTCGCGGTCATTATACCAAATCTCCCCACAAATTGCAAGAAACATTCCAAACATTTGGACATTCTGCGAAATCGTCTGTAAGCATTGACTTTTCCCGTAAAACCAGTATACTATTATAGTATTTTTATCAAGTAACGGAGGTCCACCCCTATGTCTGACGCCGCTTATTTTACCGAGATGGAAGCCAAGATCCCCACGGGCAAGGTCCGCACACGCTTTGCGCCCTCCCCTACCGGTTATATGCACATCGGCAATCTGCGTACCGCCCTGTATACCTGGCTCATTGCCCGCAGTCATGGCGGCACGTTTATCCTCCGTATTGAGGATACCGACCAGGGGCGGCTGGTGGAGGGAGCTACCGACGTCATCTACCGCACCATGACCGAGTGCCATCTGAACCATGACGAGGGCCCCGACATCGGTGGTCCCGTGGCTCCCTATATCCAGTCCCAACGTCGGGATACCTACGGCAAATACGCCCGCTTGCTGGCGGAAAAGGGCGGCGCCTATTACTGTTTCTGCGAGAAGTGTGCCTCCGAGGAGGACACCGGCGATTTTGACCGCGCCGATGATCCCTGCCGTGATCTGCCGCTGGAGGACACGCTGCGCCGCGCGGAGGCGGGCGAGCCTTACGTCATCCGCCAGCGCATCCCCAAGGAGGGTACCACCACGTTCCACGATGCCGTGTTCGGCGATATCACCGTGGAAAACAGCACCCTGGATGACCAGGTACTGCTGAAACGGGACGGCCTGCCCACTTACAACTTTGCCAATGTGATCGACGACCACCTGATGGGCATCACCCATGTGGTACGCGGCAGCGAGTATCTGTCCTCCGCGCCCAAGTACGACCTTCTTTACCACGCTTTCGGCTGGGAGGTACCCACCTATGTCCACTGCTCCCCCGTCATGCGGGACGCGCAGAACAAGATGTCCAAGCGCCACGGCGACCCCAGCTATGAGGACCTGAAGGCAGAGGGTTATCTGACCGATGCCATTCTCAACTATGTTGCCCTGCTGGGCTGGAGTCCCAAGGGTGAGTTGGCGGAGCAGGAGATCTTCTCTCTTGATGCGCTTGTCAAGGCGTTTGATCTGACCGGTATTTCCAAATCTCCCGCCATCTTCGACAAGGCCAAGCTGGATCATTTCAACGCCGTCTACCTGCGTGCCATGTCCCCGGAGGACTTCGCCAAGGCAGCCGAGCCCTACATCCGCCAGAGCGTCAAGGGCGACTTTGACGTGGCGGCCATCGCCGCGCTGCTGCAGGCGCGCTGCGAGCGTCTTACAGATATCCCGGAGAAGGTGGACTTCTTCGATGCGTGCCCGGAGTACGACGTGGAATTCTTCACCAACAAGAAATCTAAGACGAACCCGGAGGTCTGCAAGGCCATGCTGGAGGCGGCTATTCCCATGCTGGCGGCGCTGCCCCAGTGGACGGACGAGGCCATCCACGATGGCCTGATCGCCTTAGCTGAACAATTGGGTGTCAAGAATGCCACCCTCATGTGGCCGGTACGTATCGCTGCTGCCGGCAAGCTGGTCACCCCCGGCGGCGCAGTGGAGATCTGCCGCATCCTGGGCCGTGATGAAACGCTCCGCCGTCTCCGCGCCGGCCTGGAGAAGCTGGCATGAAAAAGCAGTTTTGTGCCATCGCCGCTTTCTGGCACAGGGAATATGGCCGATTTGTCGGCATAACCGCCCTTGCTTTTTTGGCACTGACCGTGCTGGCTTACATTGTCGGAAGGCTTGTCCCCGATGTTCCCGTAACCATTATACGCACCTTCAACGAGAGCATTGCAGACGCCGGTATTATCCGCGATGATGGCAGCTTCAGCGCGCTGGCCCTGTTCGGCAACAACCTTCGGGCTATGGTGATGACCGTGCTTTATGGTTTTATACCATTCCTGTATCTGCCGGCACTGTCTCTGGGACTCAACGCTGCGATCATCGGTATGCTTGCCGCACTGATGGATGGCCAGTGGCTTCTGTTGTTGGCCGGTCTTGTGCCCCACGGCATCTTTGAGATTCCCGCTCTGCTGCTCAGTCTGGCCGCCGGACTCTGCCTGTGCAGAAATATCAATCGATACATCCGCTGCAACGAAAAAGGTATGATGAAGCCCCTGCTTCTGGACCTGCTTCGCGTGGTTGGATTGCTGGTGGTACCACTGCTGGCCCTGGCCGCTGTGATGGAGGCCTATGTCACTCCGCTGGCTATGCAGCTGTTCATGTAAGCCCCGTTTCCCATACGGTTTGTTTTTCCCGCGGCACCGCCGCGTACTTGATTTTGAAAGGATTGATCCCGCAATGTGTGAAAAGACCACGAACGTTCCCGCTCTGTTTGGCAAAATGGTGTTTGGTGAGCAGCAGATGCAGCAGCGTCTCCCTGCCGCCGCCTACCAGAAATGGCAGCAATGCCTGGCCCAGGGAACGCCGCTGGATCGTACCACCGCCGGCGAGATCGCCAACGCCATGAAGGACTGGGCCATCGAAAAGGGTGCTACCCATTACACCCACTGGTTCCAGCCTATGACCGGCGTTACCGCCGAAAAACACGACAGCTTCATCACCCGCGACGGCAAAGACGGCGTGGTCATGGAGCTCAGCGCCAAGGAACTGAGCAAGGGCGAGGCAGACGCCTCATCTTTCCCTTCCGGCGGTCTGCGCGCTACATTCGAAGCCCGCGGCTACACCGCATGGGACCCTACATCTTACGCCTTCGTCAAGGACGAGACGCTGTATATCCCCACCATTTTCTGCTCGTACAGTGGGCAGACGCTGGACAAAAAAACGCCTCTGTTGCGCTCTATGCGTGTGCTGGACAGGGAGTGCATCCGTATCCTGCGGCTGTTCGGCAACACCGAGGCGCAGCATGTCACGCCGCAGGTAGGCCCTGAGCAGGAGTACTTCCTGATCGACGAGAAGGTATACCGCCAGCGCGAGGATCTGAAGCTGTGCGGCCGCACGCTGTTCGGTGCCCGTCCCTCCAAGGGGCAGGAGCTGGACGACCACTATTACGGCGCCATCAAACCCCGGGTAGCCGCGTTCATGCGGGAGCTGGATCAGGAGCTGTGGAAGCTGGGCGTGCTGGCCAAGACGGAGCACAACGAAGTTGCGCCCGCCCAGCACGAGATCGCGCCCATCTACTCCGATGCCAACAGCGCCTGTGACAAAAACCAACTGACCATGGAACTGCTGAAAAAGGTAGCCGCCCGCCACGGTTTGGTGTGCCTGCTCCATGAAAAGCCCTTTGCGGGTGTCAACGGCAGCGGCAAGCACGACAACTGGTCCCTGGCCACTGACACCGGCGAAAACCTTCTGAAGCCTGGCAGCACCCCCAGCCAGAACGCCCAGTTCCTGCTGTTTCTAGCCGCTTTTATCAAGGGTGTTGACGAGTACCAGGAGATGCTGCGCTGCTGCGTGTCCTATCCCGGCAATGACCACCGTCTGGGCGGCAACGAGGCCCCTCCCGCCATCATCTCCATCTTTCTGGGCGATGAATTAACGGCTATTCTTGATGCCATCATTCAGGGCACTGAGTATGTGGACATCACCAAGAAAAAGCTCACCATCGGCGTGGACACTTTGCCGGAGATACCCCAGGATACCACAGACCGCAACCGCACCTCTCCCCTTGCCTTCACCGGCAATAAGTTCGAGTTTCGTATGCTGGGCTCCTCTCAGTCCATCGCCAGCCCCAATGTGGTGCTGAACACCATCATGGCCGAGGAACTGAGCCAGTTCGCCGACATTCTGGAAAAGGCCGACGACTTCCAGTCCGCGCTGCAGACCCTGCTGCATGACACCTTCACCACCCACCAGCGTATCATCTTCAACGGCAATGGCTATGATGACACCTGGGTACAGGAGGCCAAGCGCCGGGGCCTGGCTAACCTGCGGGACACGGTGGACTGTATGCCCGCCTACATTGACAAAAAGAACGTCGATCTTTTCACCAAGCACGCAATCCTCACCGAGACGGAGATGCGCGCCCGGTACGAGATCCACCTGGAAAACTACTGCAAGGTGTCTGCCATTGAGGCCAGCACCCTGCTGGACATGGTCCAGCGTCATATTCTCCCCGCCGCCAGTGCTTACGCCGACCGCCTAACCCAGACGGCCTTTCACAAGGAGAACAGTGTCCCGGCCTTGTCTGCCCGCATGGAAAAGACTCTGGCCCAGCGTGTTACCGACTTGGGTGAGAAGCTGTTTGATACCTGCGAGGCGTTGCACGCTGCCCTCAGCGATGCCCCCGCCGCGGACGGCGGTATCGACGCTGCACGGTACTACCGCTGCGAGATCGTTACCCGCACCCAGAAGGCCGGCGAGCTGATCGGCCGGCTGGAATCGCTGGTGGACGCCAAGGCGTGGCCGTATCCCACCTATGCGGATATTCTTTTCAGCGTGTGATCCAAAACATTGCAATTCTGTACAGAACTCACTCTCCTCGCAAAAAGCCTCCCCGGTCGGGGAGGCTTTTTCTTTCTTATTTTCCGCGAAGCGCCGCAACGATCTGCGTGTATACTTTCTCCGGCTCCCTCCGGAACCGTTCCGCCAACACCTCGGCGTCGGCCTTATCGGCCACCATCAGATCCAACGTCATCAGGCTATCCACATCGTCCCGCAGCCGCAGCTCCACGGTGAACGTCCCGTTTTCACGCGGCGTCACCCGTCCCTGCACCTGCTGCCGCCGCACCGCCGCCTTGTTCCAAGCCGCGATATGCCTGTCCGACAGCTGCCTTACGGAATATGGCAGGCTGCTCTCGCAGATACCGCTGTTTCTTCGTCCCTTTTCCGTGATGATGTACTGCCCGTCTTCCGTGACACGCAGATGCTCTGTCTTCACCAGGTCACCCAGACACTCCGCATAATCAAAGTAGTCGATGCCCTCGTCGCACATGGTCATGTCCTGCAAGTCGGCTCCGTCTACCGGCTCCGTCAGCCGCGACGCGATGTACAGGATCAGGAACTTGATCTCCAGCTTGTCCTGAATAAACGCGATACCCACATCGCCCACCTCCTTTTTTGGTATTATACGCAATTTTTACCCGCTTGTAAAGCGAAACCCCGCGAAAAAAGCAGAGGACGGCTCTCGCCGTCCCCTGTTCTGCTTCTCAATGGCACGCACAGTAGTTCTTGGTGCTGTTATAGTCGCAGGGCGTCTCCACCGCGTTGGGCGGGAAGAACTCGTTCATGGGGAACGCCACGCTGCGGAATAGCCCGCAGGGGTCTTCCTGACTGCCGCAGTCACACTCGCTCTGGGGCACGCAGTAGTCATATACCGGCACCAGCAGCTGCGTATCGCGTTCCAACCGCACCAGCGTGAACTGCCCCAGCGTCACATACAGCCGCCGTGCTGCACTGTCGTCGAACACCAGCTCTCCACTGAAGCTCTGCGCCACAAAGGATGGGATCTCCGACAAACAACTGCCTGTAGAGACAGAGACCGGTACCTCCGCTACACGGGTGTCCAGCACGATGGGGTCCACGGCCTCCACCACGGCGATAGGCAGATTGGTCCGTATCCGTCCCGGCACATCCAACTCGTCGAACACCGTGTCCGAGGAGAATATCTTGGCGTTCCCTTCACTGCCGAACAGGATACACCGCTTGTCAAACACGCACAGGCCTTCCACCTCAGTGTATCGCGGCGTGCCGGTACACACCTGTAAAGTCACCCGGTAGTAGAAGCGCATATCCACCGAATAGAACCCCCGGTTGAACGTCACCGGCTCCACATCGGTGTAGACGTATAGCAGCTCCGCTGTGCCGCCCTTGATCATCTGTGACGCGCTGAGCACCTCCTGCGCCGCCGCCGTGGGGTAAAAGCGCAGGTCCTCCACGCAGTCCTTATCCCTGCATGAGTCAAATATCTTCCGCGTATGGATGCACACGGCCTCCCGGACGTTCCCCAGGTCGCAGACCGGTCCCGGCATTACATTTTCAGGCATAGAATGACCTCCCAATAAGTAGTGAAAGACGGCCTCTTTCATTCCACTCTATGCCCAAAAGGCAAAAAGGGTGCGACCCGCAGGCCGCACCCTGACGCTCATTCGCTCTTTTCCTTCCTTCGCACCACCACGTTCTCCGGTCCAAGCCATTCCCGGCACTCCTTCAAAAACGCCGGATGGTCCATGCAGAAGCCTCCCCATAGCTTTCCTGTGTCGGCGATCCGTATCTTCAGCGGCACCTTCCCTTCGAACATGGTCGCCACCAACAGCAGATGGCTGAACGCCGGGTCATCGATGCTCTTCACCCGCAGATACACCGCCGCCGTGTCGCTCTCCGCGGCCTTGCCGTCCGGCAGCGCCCCCACGCCGCAACTCTCCAGCGGGAATACCACGTCCGGCACGATCTGCGGCGGCTTTTCGTCCCGAAGGCTCAGCCGTCCCTTGATGAGTACCGGGCTATTTACCGCCAGATAGCTGGCGCACTTGTCCAGCACCCGGCTGAAGCATAGCAGCTCTATGCTGGCTGTCTCGTCCTCCAGCACCACATAGGCCATCAGCGAGCCGTTCTTGGTGGGCCGCGTCTTGCTGGACGCCACGATGCCCGCCACCGTCACCGGCATCCCGTCGGCGAACCGCGTGGGGCCCTCCTCGCCGTTCACGTCCTCCAATACCTCGTTCAGCGTCACCGCGCCGCTGTCCCGCGCCGTGGCGCGATAGTCCACCATGGGGTGCCCGGACAGATACAGCCCCGTGGTCTCCTTCTCCATGTGCATCCGCTCCGTGGCGGTAAACTCCGGAATGTCCGGCATCACCACCGTTTCCACGGTGCTGTTGGCGGCGCTCATACCGAAGAAATCGATCTGGCCCTCCACGTTCCGCCGCCGCACGTTGCCGATGCCGTCCAGCACCTTCTCATACACCGCCAGCAGCTGCGACCGCCGCGCCCCCATGCTGTCGAAGGCGCCGCTGCGGATCAGGTTTTCCACCGCCCGCTTGTTCATGTCGCCGCAGTCGTACATCCGGTCGCAGAAATCCTGCAAAGACGTAAAGCTGCCGCCCTGCTCCCGCTCCCGGACCACCGACTGGATAAAGCCCCGTCCGATGTTCTTGATGGCCACCAGGCCGAACCGTATCCCCTCCGGCTCCACGGTGAACCGGTCGCTGGACCGGTTCACGTCCGGCGGCAGCAGCGCAATGCCGCAGTCGCGGCACTCGCCGATATACCCCGCCACCTTGTCGCTGTTGTCCAGCACGCTGGTCAGCAGCGCGGCCATATACTCCTTGGTGTAATGACACTTGAAATACGCCGTCTGATACGCCACCACCGCGTAGCTCACCGCGTGAGCCTTGTTGAAAGCATAGTTGGCAAAGTCGTATATCTCGTCGTAGATGGCCTGCGCTGTCTTCTCGTCGATACCGTTGGCGATACAGCCCTTGATTCCCCGTTCCGCATCGCCGTATACGAAGGCCTGACGCTCCTTCTCGATCTCCTTGGCCTTCTTCTTGCTGATGGCCCGGCGCACCATGTCCGCCTGCCCCAGCGAAAAGCCGCCCAGCTCCTGGAAAATGCGGATGACCTGCTCCTGGTACACGATGCACCCGTAGGTGACCGACAGTATAGGCACCAGCCTTGGGTGCTTATACGTCACCAGCTTCGGGTCGTGCTTGCAGGCGATAAACCTCGGAATGGACTCCATTGGTCCCGGACGGTACAGCGCGATCACGGCGGTGATATCCTCAATACTCTGTGGCTTCAGCCCCACACACACACCGGTCATGCCCGTGGACTCGATCTGGAACACGCCCGCCGTCTGTCCTCGGGAGATCATGTCATAGGTCTCCGCGTCGTCGTCCGGTATTTTGCTCAGCGCGAACTCTGGCTCCCGCTGCTGCACCATCTTCACGGCGTCATCCAGCACCGTCAGGTTCCGCAGCCCCAGAAAGTCCATTTTCAGCAGGCCCAGCTCCTCCAGAGTCGTCATCACATACTGGCATACTACCGCATCGTCGTTCCGTGCCAGCGGCACATATTCATACACCGGCAGCTTTGTGATGACCACGCCTGCCGCGTGGGTAGATGCGTGCCGCGGCATTCCCTCCAGTGCCATGGCTGTGTCGATGAGCTTTTTGACCTTTGGCTCCTCCCGGTACATATCTGCCAGCTGCTTCGAGAGCTTCAGCGCCTCCTGCAGGGTAATATGCAGCGCCCCCGGCCCTGCCGGTACCAGCTTCGCCACCACATCCACCTCGGCGTAGGTCATGTTCAGCGCCCGGCCCACATCCCGTATGGCTGCTCGGGCGGCCATGGTACCGAAGGTCACGATCTGGGCTACATGGTCGTCGCCATATTTTTTGCGGACATATTCCACCACCTCACCCCGCCGCGTGTCGCCGAAGTCCATGTCGATATCCGGCATAGACACACGCTCCGGGTTCAGGAATCGCTCGAAGTACAGATCGTACTTCATGGGGTCGATGTCCGTGATCTCCAGGCAGTAAGACACCATAGATCCGGCTGCGCTGCCGCGCCCTGGTCCCACCGGTATTCCCCGGCTCTTGGCGTACCGCACAAAGTCCGACACAATGAGGAAATAGTCCGTAAAGCCCATTTTCTCGATCATATCCAGCTCATAATCCAGCTGCTTCCGATATTCCGGCTTTGCCTGACCGTACCGCCGAGCAAACCCCTCATCGCATAGCTTCCGCAGATATGTAGGCGAGTCGTACCCCTCCGGCAGCTTGAATTCCGGCAAGTGGTACTTGCCGAAGGTGAATTCCAGCTGGCACTCCTCCGCGATCTTTTCCGTGTTGGCAACTGCGTCCGGATATCCGGCGAACAGCGTCTCCATCTCCTCTGTGGAACGGATATAGAAATTCCGCGGCTCATACCGCATTCGGTTCTCGTCATCCACCGTCTTACCGGTCTGGATGCACAGCAGCACGTCGTGGTTTTCTGCATCCTCCTTCCGCAGATAGTGGGCATCATTGGTACACACCAGGGGTATCCCCGTTTCGTTGTGCAGCCGCAAAAGACCCCGGTTCACCTCGGTCTGCTCGGCGATGCCGTGGTCCTGTAATTCCAGGTAAAAGTCCTCACCGAAAATTCCCCGCATCTCCAGTGCATATGCCTTGGCCCCGTTGTAGTCACCATTCATCAGCCGCTTGGGAATTTCTCCTGCCAAACAGGCCGACAGGGCGATCAGCCCGTCGGAATGGGCGCGCAGCAGCTCCATATCGATACGCGGCTTGATATAGAACCCCTCGATATACGCCTGCGACACCATGTATGATAGGTTTCGGTACCCCGTCTCGTTCTTGCACAGTAGCACCAGATGCCGAGACTCCGCATCGAACTCATGCTGCTTGTCGAACCGTGTCCGACGCGCCACATATACCTCGCACCCGATGATGGGATGGATGCCCTCCGCCTTGCAGGCGCGGTAAAAGTCCACTGCGCCGTACATGACGCCGTGGTCGGTAATAGCGCAGGCCGTCTGCCCCAGCTCCTTTACCAGCTTCGGCAGGTCCCGTATCCGGCACGCACCGTCCAGCAGACTGTATTCCGTATGTACGTGCAGATGCACAAATCCCATACCTGTTCTCCTTTACTTCTCCCCTATCATCCCGCACAGTATCTCCGCCGCGCTGAGAATAAGCAGCCCGCAGTGATCCCCCGCCGCCAGTGCCATGGCCGTGTCAGTGGGCTGCAATTCCTTCTCCGCCAGCAGTTCCCGGCAGTTGAGATGCTTAAATCTCTCCATAAACCGCCGCTGGTATTCCTTGGTGATCTCCGCGGATTTCGCCTTGCTGGCGGCCATTTCCGGAAACGCGCAGCCCAGGATCATCACAGGCGCGTTTACCGCCCCACATATGTTCCCGCTTCGCACGCCGCCGCCTAATCCCGCACCGACAGCCAGTGCCTGGGTCTCCGTAATACCCATCACATCTGCGAATGCCGCCAGCAGCGCCTGGGCGCAGTTGGCCCCGTTTTTTCTGTACGCCTCCGCGCGTTCGCACCGTTCTCTCATGTTCATAGCTCCTTAGCCGCCTCCATCAACTTTCTCATTCGATGGTTCATGCACGACTTTGTTACCGGCGGGTCGCACTTCTCTGCCAGCTGTACCAGCGACAACTCCGGATATTCCAGCCGCAGCGCCGCGGTTTGCCGCAGCTTTTCCGGCAGCGTATCCCACCGGGCGCTGCGGCGCAGCTTCTCGATGGCACCTACCTGCTCCTGCGCCGCGTCCAGCGTCTTGTTTACGTTGGCCATATCGCAGTTCATAGCCCGGTTGGCGCCGTTGCGTATCTCCTTATCCACTTTGGCCGTCATGATGTCCATGGCCGCCGCCGGTGCGCCGATCTTAGTCAGAAAGTCCTCGATGTGCTCTGACTGCTTGAAGTACAGAAGTGCATCAGCGCCGCGCCGTATGGGACGTGGCAGGAACCCCATCTCCTCCATCAGCGCCTGTACCTCCCGGCTGGCCGGCACATGGCTGGTAGCCAGCTCCAGATGATACCGCTTCTCCGGGTCGGTGACGCTGCCTCCCGCCAAAAATGCCCCCCGCAGGAACGCCGTCCGGCAACAGTCCTCCTCCAGTATTCCGAAGTTCACGTGCAGCGCCGTCAGCTGCCGCGCATCGTAGCCCAGTGTGTTGATGATCTTTTCCAGCTTTTCCGGCACTGTGATGCCGAAGATCAGCTTTCCTTTGCCGTTCGTTTCCTCCGGTACCCGGTCGAATTTCACCCCAAAAGCCTTCTGAAACAGCTTTGGCAGCCGCGCGGCGAAGTCTCCGTTCTCCGTGATGATCCGTATCTCTCCGGGCGTGAACGTGTTGCCGTACAGTAGCACACCGTAGCCCTCGGCCCGGGCGCAGCACTGGCGGCCTATCCCCACGCGGCACAGTTCATTTTTTACCTTTCTCGCAAATGAGACCATCGCCCTTCACCTCACTGTTTTATCCGACGGAATGCTACCGTCTCTGCCTTCATGGATATCTTTTCCACCCGGTAGCCGTATGCCGCAAGCTCCTTTTTATACGTTAGGAAGGCGTGGTCGATGGGCACACCGGCAATCCGTTCTATTTCCTCAAATATCAGCGTAAATCGATTCCGCCCATCCCCGAACACACATTCCCAGAGTTTATCGTATTTGCTCATACATCGTCTCCTGTTTTTGCTCCGACCGCAGGTGCGGAACACACTTACCGCCCCATATCTCTGTGGCTTTCCGCCACGGAAAAGCCCAGCGCGTCAATGTATGCCGCCAGCCGGTGCGCCACAGCTACAGATCGGTGCCGACCGCCGGTACAGCCTACAGCCAGTACCAGCTCTGTCCGCCCCTCCTGTCGGTACTGGGGCAGCAAATAATCTACCATCGGCGTCAGACGCCGCCAGAATTCCTCCGTGGCCGCCGCGTTCATCACATAGTCGCGCACCGCCACATCCAGCCCGGTCAGCCTTTTCAGCTCCGGCACATAGTAGGGGTTTGGCAAAAACCGCACGTCCAGCACCAGGTCTGCCTCCGGGGGCAGGCCGTTCTTGAACCCGAAGGACAGCACCGTCACATGCAGTCCTCCACCGCTGCCGCCGCCCAGCAGCGTCAGCAGTGTGCTACGCAGCTTGGCCGTAGAAAATGCCGACGTGTCCAGCACCAAGTCTGCCTGTGCCCGCACCGGTGCCAGCATCGCCCGTTCCCGCGCTACCGCTTCTTCGATGGAGGCCCCGTCACCGCACAGAGGATGGCTCCGCCGTGTCTCTTTATAGCGGTTGATGATGGTTTTGGTGTCCGCCTCCAAAAACAGCAGTCGAGACCGCAGGCCCTGCCGCCGCAGCTCTTCCACTGCGCCGGTCAGTCGCTCAAAGGGCTCTCCGGCCCGCACGTCGTACACGAAAGCCAAGCGGTCATACCGGCCGCCGGCGGCCGCGCAGAACTCGGCGAATTTGACCATCATCTCCGCCGGCAGGTTGTCCACGATGTAGTAGCCGCTGTCCTCCAGACAGATGGCGGCGCGGCTCTTTCCCGCGCCGGACATTCCCGAAATAATGAGTATTTCCAATTCAGTATCCTCCCCCGCCGTCAAGCGTGATTCGGGATCCCGTCAAAAACAAGCCCGGTACGGCGTTATTTTTGCTGCACTTTTGCGTTCTTTTTTATTACCTTTACTGTAACCTTTTTGTATATTTACTGGCACATTTTATATACCTTCTGTCAAGGTCATTGAAACACCTGTGATCGATGCGGTCGTAATTCAAGTAATGATCCGGACCTCAGGCTCCAGCACAACGCCGGTTTGCTCCCGCACGCGCTTTTGTATCTCTGCCATGAGAGCTGTCACATCAGCGCAGGACGCCTCGCCCCGGTTGATGACGAACCCCGCGTGCTTCTCCGACACCTGTGCGCCGCCCACGGTCAGTCCCTTTAGGCCGCACTGATCAATCAGCGCCGCAGCATAGTAGCCCGCCGGGCGCTTAAAGGTACTGCCCGCGCTGGGATACTCCAGCGGCTGTGACGCCTTACGCCGGGCCATCAGCTCGTCCATTTTCTCCCGTATCTCCCCTGGGATACCGGCCTGCAAGCGGAGCGTCGCCCGCAGCACCACCGTGTCGGGGTGCTCTGTCAGCAGGCTGTGCCGATAGGAAAACGCCATTTCTTCCCCACTGAGGGTCTTGACACCATCCTCGGGGAACAGCACGGTCACTTCCTTTACCACCTGTGCCATTTCCCCGCCATAGGCACCGGCATTCATGCACACTGCGCCGCCCAGGCTTCCCGGTATCCCGTGGGCGAACTCCAGCCCGGAAAGCCCTGCCTTCTGCGCGAAAACAGCGATCTTTGCCAGTGATGCGCCGCACTCTGCCGTGATCTCACCTGCGACCGCACCAGCCGCCACACCCGCCATGTCCCGGGTGCAGATCACCAGACGCTCCACGCCCTCATCCGGGAAGAGCACGTTGGTGCCGTTTCCCAGCACAAAGGGCCGCGCGCCCAACTCCAGTGCATGGCTCACCAGCAGCACCGCCGCCTCCCCGCTGCGGGGAAAGGCCATGCGCCGCGCCGGCCCGCCGATGCGGAAGGAGGTATACCGATCCAGCGGCGCGTCCTTCTCATATTCCATCTCCGGCAGATAGTCCGCCGCCCATTTGTCCAGCTCCTCGTACCAGCTCATAATGCCTCCAAGCTTTGAAAATAAGGGGTTCCCTACACTGCCAGCGGTAGTATATGCCCCTGTCAGATACGCTTATTCTTTCCCAGCAGGGCCGCGCCGATCAGACCCGCCCGGTTGCCCAGCTGCGCCTTGACGATGCGCGTCCGCCGGTCCTTGCCGCAGGGAATGCTCTCTCTGGCCACCCGCTGCTGCACGGGTAGCAGCAGCTGCTCGTCCGCTTCATTGCTGACGCCGCCGCCAATGGCCAGTGTATCCGGCTGAAAGATATTCACCACGTTCACCACACCGCAGGCCAGGTAGTCCACGTATCGGTCGCACACCATTTGTCCCACCGGGTCACCCTCGCGGGCCGCGATAAACGCCGACTGCCCGGACACGTGTCCGTCATTCTCCGTGATGACCCGCGCCAGAATACTGTCCGGGTAGGCCGCCAGTGCCTCTGCCGTCATGCGCTTCAGCGCCGTGGCGCTGGCGTATTGCTCCCAGCAGCCGTGCCGCCCGCAGGGGCACGGCAGGCCGTTCTGCTCGATGACCATGTGACCCACCTCACCGGCCATACCGTTGGCGCCGTGGTATATTTTCCCGTTGTGGATGATACCCGCGCCCACGCCGGTACCCAGCGTGATGGTCACAAAGCGCTTGCTCTCGCGCCCCGCGCCCACATGGAACTCCGCCAGCGCCGCGCAGTTAGCGTCATTTTCGATGTAAAGCGGGATGTTCAGATATTTGTGAAACAGCTTTCGCAGCGGCACGTCCCGCAGGGGAAGGTTGCAGGTATACGCGATAGAACCCGCCCGTATATCCACCGTTCCGGGAACGCCGACGCCTACCGACGCCACATCACTGACCGGAATATTGGCCGCCTTTGCCAGCTCCTGCACCAGTGAAGCCACCGTCCACGCCAGCCCCTCACGGTCTACGATGGACGCGACCTTCATCTTCTGTGTCGCCAGCAGCGTTCCGCTTTCGTCCACCAGCCCCGCCTTGAGGTTGGTGCCGCCAATGTCTACGCCAACGTATTTCATCTGTTCTCCGCCTCGCCCGTTGTGCTCTTTTTCTTCAGCATGGCGTCCACCTTGCTGTCAAACTGCGTCACGAAGTCCCGTGCCGCGTTGTAGCCGTACTTCATCTGCCGGTTCTTCATGGTGGCGATCTCCACGATGCCTGCCAGGTTCCGCCCCGGCCGCACCGGGATGGTCACGATGGGCAAGCTCACATCCAACATGGTGTATTTCTCCTCGCCCAGGCCCAGCCGGTCATAGAACTTCCCGTCTTCCCACTGTTCCAGCTGGATCACCAGGTCGATCTCCGTGTCGAACTGCACCGCGCCCATGCCGAACAGCTGCTGCACGTCGATGACGCCCACGCCGCGTATCTCGATATAGTGCCGGATGATCTCCGGCGCCGTGCCGTAGAGAGAGTTGGACACCCGGCGGATCTCTACCGCGTCATCCGCCACCAGCCGGTGACCGCGCTTGAGCAGCTCAATGGCCGTCTCGCTCTTGCCGATGCCGCTGTCGCCCAGGATCAGTACGCCCTGTCCGTAGATATTCATCAAGACGCCGTGCCGCGTGATCTGCGGGGCCGTTACCCGGTTCAGGTAGTCAATGAGCCGGCTGGTGATATCCACCGTAGAGTCCACCGCCCGCAGCAGCGTGCGGTCGTGCTTGTCCGCCATCTGCACCAGCTCAGGCGGCGCCTCCATATTCCGCGCCACGATCATTGCCGGGAACGGATAGCTCATCAGCTGGTTGAACACACGCAGACGCTCTGCCTCGGTCATGCGCTCCAGATAGCGTATCTCGCCCCGTCCCAATATTTGCAGGCGCTTGTCGTCAAAATAATCGTAAAAGCCTACCAGCTGCAGGGCGGGCCGATTCACGTCGGAAATGGTGATCACCGCGCTGTCATAGTCGCTGCCGCGGTGCAGTATTTCCATACCGAAGGTCTCTACCATTTTTTTCAGGCTGGCGGGTGTGCGTTTCACTTTTTCCATGGGCGCTCCTCCTGCCCGGAAACGGGCGAATATACTTCTTTTAATTATATCTTGCGGCGCGCTTTTTCGCAACACTTTCCCCATGCAAAAAAAATTCGTTTTTTTGTCAAATAATACTTGCAATTTCGGCGCACATCTGTTATTATATTAACTGCTTGCGATGCAAGAGGTATGTTATGACAGCAAGGAGGTGCAACGGATGGCAAAGTGCGAATTTTGCGACAAGGGCGTGACCTTTGGTATCAAGGTGTCCCACTCTCATCGGCGTTCCAACCGCCCCTGGAAGCCCAATGTCAAGCGCGTGAAGGCTGTGATCAACGGTACGCCTCGCCATGTGTATGTTTGTACCCGATGCCTGCGTTCCGGCAAGGTTACCCGCGCGATCTGATCGCGTCTGAACTGCACAGTTAAAAGCTCTGCGATGTATCGCAGAGCTTTTTGCGTTTTATAAGCGGGTATACGCCTGCCGTGGCAGGCGTATACCCGCTTATTCTTCCACCACGGGGTAATCTGTGGTATCGGTAAAGTGCCACCATTCGGCGCTGTATGACCGAAAACCGCAGGACACCATGGTGTCCTCCAACAGGCGGACATTGTCATAAGCTGCCGTGTCGGACACATCACTGTAATCCCTGTCCGCCATGGCGGTGAAATCGTCAAAATCCGTGGGCATGGGAACGGGCGAACCATCGGCGGACACCAGCGTGACGTCCACCGTGTTGCCCCGGCTATGTCCGGAATAGCCCTTTGTGGGATCGGCCACATACTGCGGATCGGGGCACACCTCCCACAGGCGGAACTGTGCGCTGACGGGGCGGTAGGCATCCCAGATCTTCAGCGCCAAGTCCCGCTCAGCCAGCATTTCCTGCGCCTGTGCCAGCTTTTTCAATGTGCCATAGCGCAGCTGGGGCTGGGTAAAATCGTAGATCACCTGTCCGGTAAAATTGTTCTCCGTGGCGTAGCGGAGGTCGGCATAGACGCCGGGAAGGTAGGTACACACATCCACCAGTGCGTCCTCCGCCGGCTCCGGTGCAGGAACAACGGGGATATCCGGCTCCGCAGGCGTATCCACGGTTTCCTGCGGCGGCTCCGGTGGGTCGTCTGCCTTCGGGAATGCCGCGCAGCCTGCGGCAAAGCAGAGCGGCAGCAGGATACACACCGCACAGAGCAAGCATTTCCAATATGTCATATATACCCCACCCTTTCACAGCTCCGGGTCCCAGCTTTTCTTCTCCGTATACCGCGGCGGGACATCCTCTGCTGTGACGGGTCCGGCCTCGGGAACGGCCCCTGCGGTGTGCCGGTCAAAGCCCAGGTAACGGGTACCCTGGAACGTCAGATCGCCCACGTCGCCCTCCGCCATCATGCCGTATTCCCTTCCGGGAACGTGCAGCTCAAGCCGGTCGCCGCTGTCAAACTGGAACGTTACGTAATAGTGAGTGGAGGTGCTGGTGTGCATACCGCCATTGTTATTGCTGTGGTGGTGCACATCGGTATTCTGCCGCTTGGCGACAACAGCCGCCTGCACCGTCAGGCGCGGAGAGTTGTTGTTCTTGTGCCAGGTACCAATGCCCTTTACCGCTAAGGCGATGAAGCAGACGATGACGATGGCAAATATCGCGAAAACAAACACCCGCATGATGTCGAACCCTGTGTCAAAGCCGAACCAAAATCCCATATCCGTTCTCCTTCCGTATTTATAAAATTATTTTACTTTACACCTTCTTCAAATGATGGGAGGCGGCCTTCAGCATAAGCTTCTTGGTACCCACCGTATCGAAGGCTACCTCCAGCAGTGCATCGCCGCCCATAGGCCGCACGGAGAGCACCAGGCCTCTGCCGAAGGCGTCGTGCTCCACCGTCTCCCCTGCCTGCAGCTGTATGTAAGAGGCGGTAGACGGTGCTTTTGCCGCCGTTCTGGCCGTATGCAGCGAGCCGGGACGAGACGCGGCAGGCACCTCGCGGCGCGTCGGTGCTGTGGTACCCTGACGTGTATAGCCGCCGTAACCGTAAGTGCAGCTATCATCGTCCCGAGAGTCCTCCCAGGCGTCGCTGCGGGGTACCGGCTTGGACAGCCACTCCATGTTGTCCTCCGGGATCTCATTGAGGAACCGGGAGGGCATACAGGGTGTTGTTTTACCGTACAGCGTGCGCTGGCGGGCGTTGGTCAGCGTCAGCTTCTCTTTGGCGCGGGTCATGGCCACATAGCACAGCCGGCGCTCCTCCTCCATCTCGTCGCCATCGCCCATGGCACGATTTCCGGGGAAAAGCCCCTCCTCCATGCCCACCACAAATACCTGGGGGAATTCCAGGCCCTTGGCGGCGTGCATGGTCATCATGGTCACGCAGTTGTCGCCGTCCACCCGGCTGTCCAGGTCGGTGTACAGCGCGATCTCATCCAGGAAGCCGGAGAGACTCGTCTCCGCGCCCTCGGCGTTTTCCAGATAGGCCAGGATGCTGGAGCGCAGCTCCTGCACGTTCTCCAGCCGACCGCGGCTCTCCATATCGTCCTTCTCCCGCAGGGCGGGCGCGTAGCCGCTTCGCTCGCAGACGTAATCGTAGAACTCCGGCAGCTCACTCTCCGGCAGGCGGCGGCGCATTTCCTCGATCATCTCTGTAAAGGTTTTCAGCTTGCCAGCCGCATTTTTCAGCTCGGGGAATTCCTCCGCACGGCGGAATACGTCGTAGAGCGTCAGGCCGTGCTGTGTGGCAATAATCTGGGCCTTGTCCACGGTGGTCTGGCCGATCTTGCGGGCGGGAACGTTGACGATGCGCCGCAGGCGCAGATCGTCCGTGGGGTTGTTAATGACGCACAGATAGGCAAGCATATCCTTGACCTCGGCCCGGTCAAAGAACTTCAGACCTCCGTAGATCTTATAGGGGATTCCGCTGCGCTTGCAGGCGTATTCCAGCGCGTTGGACTGGGCGTTGGTACGGTACAGCACCGCACAGTCACCCCAGCTGCCGCCCCGGCGGTAGTACATCATGATCTGCCCCAGGACAAAGTTGGCCTCGTCGCTCTCGTTGAAGGTGGTCTTTACCGTCACCAGCTCGCCGCAGCCGTTCTCCGTCCACAGGGTCTTGCCCTTGCGGCCCTGATTGTTGCGAATGACCGCGTTTGCCGCGTCCAGGATATTCTGCGTAGAGCGGTAGTTCTGCTCCAGACGGATGACCCGTGCGCCCTTGAACTGCCGTTCAAAGCTGAGGATGTTGGTGATATCCGCGCCCCGGAAGCGGTAAATGCTCTGGTCGTCGTCGCCTACCACACAGATGTTCCGGGCGGGGCTCGTCAGCAGCTTGGCCAGCTCGTATTGCAGCGCGTTGGTGTCCTGATACTCGTCTATGAGGACATAGCGGAACTTCCTCTGGTAGTATTCCCGCACGTCCGGTGCCGTCTGCAGCAGGCGCACGGTGTGCCACAGCAGATCATCAAAGTCCAGCGCATTGGCCTCACGGAGCTTTTTATTGTAAAGCGCATATACTTTACCTATTCTTATTTTCCGCCAATCGTTGATCGATTGCCACTGCTCCAGAAATTCCTCCGGCGACTGCATATCGTTCTTGGCGCGGGAGATGACCGACTGCACCTCGCGGGGCGGAAACGACTTCTCCTCCAGCCCCAGCTCCTTGAGAATGTCCTTGACCACACGCTTGCTGTCATCACTGTCGTAGATGGTAAAGCTGCGGTCGAAACCGATGCGGTCGATGTCACGCCGCAGGATACGCACACAGGCAGAGTGGAACGTGGACGCCCACACATCGGCGGCAGCCTCCTCCCCCAGCATCCGCCCCAGGCGATCCTTCAGCTCGTTAGCAGCCTTGTTGGTGAAGGTGATAGCCAGCACCTCCCAGGGACGGGCCGGTTCCACCGCGCAGAGATACTCCACGAGAGTGTGCTGCGCCGAGTCCGGCACCTTGGCATACTGCTCCAGAAACGATACCTCGTCCTCGCTGATGGGAATCGGTATCTCCTCGGTATCACTGCCACGACCATACCGCAGCAGATTGGCCACCCGGTGAATCAGCACGGTCGTCTTACCGGAGCCTGCGCCCGCCAACAGAAGCAGCGGCCCCTCCGTGGCCAGCACGCCCTGGCGCTGGCAGTCGTTCAAATTCTGATAATCCACCGCGATCGCATCGCGTCGGGCCTTGATAAAGCGTTTTTCCAGATCCGTCATAGAGGGGCCTCGTCTTTCTCGTTCGTTGCTCTCATTTTAATACAACTTCCGCGCCCGGTCAACCGCAAATGAAATTTATAGAATTTTTGTTCGATTTCGCTTGACAAGAACGCTTGTTCGATTTATACTATTACCAGAACAACAGTTCGAGCAAGGAGGACACAACTATGACAACTTTTGGTCTCATTATCACGCTGCTGGGCGCGGGTTCCATCGCCGCCAATATACTGCGGCTCATCGACTGTATTGACAGGCCGGCGCCCCGGCGCCGCCGCATGGCATAAAAGCATGGAGCTGCTGGACAAGCTGGCGATATTGTCGGATGCGGCCAAATATGACGCGGCGTGTACGTCCAGCGGCGTGCGCCGCGGATTCCGGCCGGGTATGATCGGCAACACCTCCTCTTCCATCGCCGGCTGCTGTCACAGCTTTTCGGCCGATGGACGGTGCATCACGCTGCTGAAGGTGCTGTTGAGCAATGCCTGCGTGTACGACTGCAAGTACTGCGTCAACCGGCGCAGCAATGATACGCGCCGCGCCGCCTTCACACCCCGTGAACTGGCGGAGCTGACCATCGGCTTCTTTCGGCGGAATTACATAGAAGGTCTGTTCCTCTCCAGCGGCGTACTGCGCGATCCGGACTACACCATGGAACAGATGATCCGGGCCCTGCGTATCCTGCGGGAGGAATATCGTTTCAACGGTTACATCCACGCCAAAGCCATCCCCGGTGCGGCGCCGGAGCTGGTGCATCAGCTGGGACTGCTGGCCGACCGGCTCAGTGTGAACATCGAGCTGCCCAGTCAGCAGGGTTTGCAGGCGCTGGCCCCGGATAAGACCCGGGAGGCGATCCTGCGCCCGATGGGACTGATCCGCGACGGTGCGGCACAGAGCAAGGCGGAGCTGGTGAAGTACCGGCACGCACCGGTGTTTGCCCCGGCGGGGCAGAGCACACAGCTGATCGTGGGTGCTACCGACGACAGCGACCGGCACATTCTGCACCTGACGGAGTCACTGTATCGCAAGTACAGGCTGAAGCGCGTATTCTATTCCGCATATGTGCCGGTGGTGGAGAACAGTCTTCTGCCATCCCTGGACACCAAACCGCCTCTGCTGCGGGAGCATCGCCTGTACCAGGCGGACTGGCTCCTGCGGTTTTACGGCTTTCAGGCCGCCGAGCTGCTGGATGATGCCCACCCGGACTTTGACCCACGGCTGGACCCCAAGTGCAACTGGGCGCTGCGGCATCTGGACCAGTTCCCTGTCGAGGTCATGCGGGCGGATCTGGAGACGCTGCTGCGCGTTCCCGGAATCGGCCCCACCAGTGCGCGGCGCATCGTATCGGCACGGCGCTGCGGCGGTACCCTACGCTTTGAGGACCTGAAAAAGCTGGGCGTGGTGCTGAAACGGGCGCAGTACTTTATTACCTGCGGCGGGCGGATACCGGAGGGACTGCACTTCTCCCCTGCTACGCTGCCCTTGCAGCTGGAACGACTGGAGCGCGATACGCTGCCTTCGGACCAGGCTGCACAGTTGTCTCTCTTTGATCCGGTAGGAGAAGCCGTATGAATGACGTGATTTATCAATATGATGGCAGCCTGGATGGTTTTCTGTGCTGCGTATATGAGAGCTATGTGTACAAGGAGGCCCCCGCCGCCTTCTGCTGCGACGAAGACCCTCTCTCCCTCTATGAAGTTCGCACCGTGATCACCCAGCCGGCGTACAGTCAGCGGGTCAGCCGCGGTATCGCCGCCCGGTCCGGCAAAGCGCTGGCCGTGGTGCGCCGCGGCTTTTTAACGTGTCTGCCGGACAAGGAGCTGCATCTGTATGCCTTCATCAGGAAGCTGCTGGCGGAGGGACCCGGCTTTATGCGCGATCTATCCGACCCGGCCTGCTATCCGCTGTATCGCGCCATCCGCCATATGAACGGTGAGTTGGAAAAGCTGCGCGGTTTTGTGCGGTTTTCGGACTATGGCGGTACACTGGGCGCAGAGATCGAACCGAAAAACCGTGTGCTGCCGCTGCTGCGCGGCCATTTTTGCCAGCGTTACGCCAACGAGCAGTTTTTTATCTACGACCGCACCCATCGGGAACTGCTGTTGTACGCCAACGGTAGATCCCGCATTACGCAGATCGAGAACTTCCAGCCTGTCCTGCCAGGGGAGGACGAATTGTACTTTCGCTCGCTGTGGAAACAGTTTTTCCAAAGCGTCGCCATTCGGGAGCGCGAAAATCCCCGGTGTCAGAACACGTTTATGCCGAAACGGTATCGGGGGACCATGACGGAGTTTTTGCCTTTGGAATACGAAAAAGAGCAGGGCGCCTCGCCGAAGCTGCCGGGTGCCTCCGGAACGGACGGCTGAGAGACAGATACCGGGAAAGCGTTTCACCTTTCTGTTACGAGGGAACGCCCATCCCGCCGATAACGGGATGAGCGTTCCGCAATAGAGCCCCCTCTGTCCTGATCCATTTTACATTCGAAATTGCGCTGCTGTCGAGACGCCTCCCTTTTTACGCCGTCTCTGCCCGAAGTCACTCCTCTGCCAGCAGGTCCCGCAGCTTTTGCAGGCTGCGGCGCTCCAGCCGCGAGACCTGGACCTGCGATACCTGTAAGATGCGGGCGGTCTGCTCCTGCGTCAACCCCTTGAAAAAACGCAGGAGAATGGTCTTCCGTTCTTTCTCCGGCAGTGCGTCGATGGCGTCCCGCAGGGCGATGCGCTCCACCAGAGAGACGCTGGGCTCCTCGGCACATAGTGTGGACTCCAGCGTCAGGCCCTCCGCGGTCTCCTGCTGCAGAGAGTCCGGTGCGATCAGCGCCAGATCCACGGCGGCGATCTCCTCCGGTGTCATGCCGGTCTCCGCTGCCAGCTGTGACAGCTTTGGCTCACAGCCCAGACGCCCTTGCAGCCGTTCCCGTGCCGCCCAAAGTGTCTGCCCCTTTTCCCGCATGGTGCGGCCCACTTTTACCGGACCGTCATCCCGGAGGAACCGACGTATCTCGCCGGCGATTTTCGGCACGGCATAGGTGGAAAACTGCGTCCCGTATGTGAGGTCAAACCCCTTTACAGCCTTTACAAAACCGATGCACCCCAACTGATACAGGTCATCCGTCTCCACACCGCAACCATTGTAACGACGGACGATGGACCAGATCAATCCCGCGTTCTCCGTCAGCAGCTGCGCCTCTGCCCGGTCATCGCCCTGCTGGGCCCGTTCCAGCAGTGCCAGCCGGTCGCTCATCGTACCGCCAGCCGCGGCGCGATCCGTTTACGCATCTGCACTGTGGTCCCCTTTCCCGGAACAGACCGCACTACCAACCGATCCGTGAAGCTCTCCATAATCGTAAAGCCCATGCCGCTGCGCTCGCTGCCGCCGGTGGTATACATGGGACGGCGGGCCTGCTCCACATTTTCGATACCGCGCCCCCAGTCGCGGATCGTGATATCCAGCATCCCCCCTTTCAATATCTTCAGCTTCATCACCACCTTACCCAACTGATCCGGATAGGCGTGGACGATGGCGTTGGTCACCGCCTCGCTGACGGCAGTCTTGATGTCCCCCAGCTCATCCAGTGTGGGGTCCAGTTGGGCGGCAAAGCCTGCCGCCGCCACCCGCGCAAACCCCTCGTTGCTGCTGCGGCTCAGGAATTCCAGTGTCACGTAGTTTTCAGCTTGCGTCATATTATGTACTCCCTCCTCAAACGATCGTCACCATGCGTCCGACGCCCGACGCTTCGAACACCTTTCTTGGCTGCTGCGCCACATGATACAGCGTTACGGCGCCGCCCAACTCCCGCATCCGCTGCCAACCCCGCAGCGCCACGGCGATGCCGGAGCTGTCCATAAATGTGACGCCGGAAAAATCCAGCACCAGCGACAGTGGCAGCGTCCGCTCGATCTCGCGCTCCAGATTTTCCAGCAGTCCTTTTGCCCCATGGTGGTCCAACTCGCCGACCAGAAAGAATGTCAGCGTTTGGCCTTCGTGTTTTGCCGATACTTCCATTTGAACACTCCTTTTTCTTTGGTGTGTGCCGCAGGCCGTTCCTGCCAGAAAAAACTCCGCGGTTCGATGTTCTGCGTTGATTATAGACTATCCGACGCACGAAATTTGTCGAAACCCGTCAGAAGGGCGAAAAATTTTGGAAAGCACCATGTTTTTCGATTCTGGAATGGCGGTCGATCCAGCACAGCGAGCGGGCCGTGTATATAGCGCATATTCCCGTTTTCGGACAAACAAAAAAGACGCCGAAAGGCGTCTTTTTTGTTTGTCTCGGCCCTGCACACGGCGGGCTGGACTTTGCTTTCGTTTTTACATCAGAATAACTGTGAAGCACTATGGCTTTACAGCTTCATTGCTGCAGCGGAGGCGTCCAGCTTAGCAATAAGCGCCCGGGCCTTTTCGGCCTTTTCGCGCTCCGCGTTGACCACGTTCTCCGGGGCACGAGAGGTGAAGGACTCGTTGGCCAGCTTGGCCTCGATGCGCTGGAGGTTCTCCTCCGCCTTTTTGCGCTCGGCGGCGATGCGCTCCAGCTCCTTGGCGATGTCCACCAGCTCCGCCATGGGCATATACACCGTGGCGTCGTGAGTGGCGACGGTCACCATGCCGGTCAGGTCGGCAGGCGCGGCGGTCAGCACCGTCAGCTCGCTGGCGTAGGCCATGCGGGTGATGAAGTGTGCGCCCAGCTGATAGTTCTCCGGCTGTGCCGTCACAAGGATGACCTGAGCCTTGCGGCTGGGCGGCACGTTCATCTCAGCACGGCGGGCGCGGATGGCGGAGATCGCGTCCTTGACGGCCTCCATGGCGGCCTCGGCCTCCGGGAAGTGCAGCGCATCCTGATACTCCGGCCACTCGGCGGAGATGAGGTACCGGCCCTCGTGGGGCAGCGCCTGCCAGATCTCCTCGGTGATGAAGGGCATGAACGGGTGCAGCAGCTCCAAGATACGTAGCAGCACATAGCACAGCACATTCTCGGCGGCCTGCTTTGCCTGCGCATCCTCGCCGTTCAGGCGGGTCTTGGTCAGCTCGATATACCAGTCGCAGTAGGTGTCCCAGATGAAGT
>ERZ840517.1055-NODE-1055-length-32362-cov-13.265639_pt1 | contig 32362 bp, 24 predicted proteins | sample MGYA00519876_ERZ840517 | MGnify/ENA primary metagenome ERZ840517 (study PRJEB31850, sample SAMEA3708882) | human gut metagenome | biome: human gut; feature: human-associated habitat; material: faeces | place: China | collected 2014 ... | reverse complement strand
GAGGGAATTTTCTTTCTGGAAGATTTACAAACAAAGTAAATCAATTCCAGTTTGCCGGGCCGCTGCGAAGGTTTGCCGCAGCCACCGGTTTTTCCGACAGGGTTGCACGCCCCTCCCTACGCTTTATAGTAAAAATGTGCCCGCTTACGCGGGCACATTTTGCGTTATTCTGCTTTTTCCTGTCTGGCTGCGTTCAGCAACTGCCTTTGAAATTCCCGGGCCGCCGTATTCAGCGGACGGTGCCGGTCGTAGATCAGGCTTACTGAGCGCTGCGGGATCTCCTCCCGCAGGGTCAACTGCACAATGCTGCGGCGCTGCAGGCTGCCGCGGGCCATCGGCTCCGGCACAAAGGCGAGGCCAAGCTCACTTTTTACCAGCGTCATCATCTGGTCTGTGGTGGCCGCCTCTATATCCGGCTTCAGATCGGCGCCATGCTCAAGGAAAAACTGCCGGTAAAACAGGCGGCTCATGCTCTCGTTTCCCAGCATGATCAACGGATAAGCGCCAAGTTCCTGCAGCGAGAGCGTCTGACTTGCCAGCGCCGTGAAGGTTTTCCCGCCGACTAAGATTTCATTGAACGGCATCAAGTCAACCTTTTTCAGTTCCCCCTCCGCCCCGGTGGGAGTCGTCACAACAGCGAAATCCACCTCGCCGTTTTTCACCGCCTGAATCGCCTGCGGCGTCGAGTGGTTGGAGATCCGCAGCCGGATACCGGGATACTGCTCATGGAAATCCCGCAGCCGCTCCGACAGGTAGATGTTCAACGCCGTCTCGGTTGCGCTGATGCTGATAGCACCATGCTCAAAGGTCGCGCTGGCGCTCAACTCCTCCTCGGCGTCCTGTATCTGCACAGCAGCCGAGGAAATGCGTGTATAGAGCATCTCCCCCTCCGGCGTCAGCGTCACACCCCGGTTGGAGCGGATAAACAGCACACAGTGCAGCTGATCCTCCAGCTTGTTCATCGTATGCGTGATGTTGGGCTGGTTGCTGCCCAGCACGCGGGCTGCCTTGGTAAAATTGCGGTATTTTGCGACATAGTAAAAAATCTTGTAGTATTCCCAATCGACATACATAGGCGCTGCCTCATCCATATCAAAATCACATAGTCATTATGTGGTAAATACTTTTTACACATTCTATGTCACAAAGTATAATAGCAACGCAACCCAAAAGCAAGCAAAAATTTACCCTTAGAAACAAATTTGAAGGATGGCGAAATTAAATGCTGACCGCAGTAACCGGTATCAACTGGGGCGATGAGGGCAAGGGCCGTGTCATCGACCTGCTGGCCGAAAACGCCGATATCGTAGCCCGCTATCAGGGCGGAAATAACGCCGGGCACACCGTTGTGACCGAGCAGGGCAAATTTGTTCTGAACCTGCTCCCCTCAGGCATCCTGCACCCGGATGTCGTATGCGTGCTGGGCACCGGCATGGTCATTGACCTTGACCATCTGGCCGGGGAGATCCGCTCCATCGAGGAACGCGGCATCAAAATCAGCCCTGCCCATCTGAAATTGTCCGACAAGGCTACGATTTCCCTGCCGTGGCACCGTGTACAGGACGGCCTTGAGGAGGACCGCCTTGCCAAAAAGGGAAAAGCGTTCGGCTCTACCCGCCGCGGCATTGCCTATGCCTACAGCGACAAATACCGCAAAAAGACCCTGCGTCTGGGGGATCTTTTGCACCTAGACGAGGAGCGTATCCGCAGCAGACTGCATGTGATCCTTGATTCCAAAAACATGGAGCTGGCCGGCTGTTATCATCAGGAGCCGATGTCCTACGAGGCTCTGCTGAACTGGTGTTATGCGCAGGCAGCGCAATTCGGCCCTTACATCTGTGATGCCGGTGCCTATCTGCAGGCAGCCAGCAACGCAGGCAAGCGCATTGTGCTGGAGGCACAGCTGGGGGCCATGCGCGACATTGATTACGGCATCTTTCCCTATACCTCCAGTTCCAGCACGCTGGCCGCCTATGCACCGTTGGGGGCTGGTATCCCCAATGTCAGGCTCAACCATGTGGTCGGTGTTCTGAAGGCCTATTCCACCTGCGTGGGGGCCGGCCCCTTTACAGCTGAAAAGGCAATGCCGGAGGCATGGATGGAATCCCTGCGCAAGGCCGGCGGTGAATTTGGTGCTGCTACCGGCCGCCCCCGCCGCGTTGGCCCCTTCGACTGTGTTGCCAGCCGGTACGGTCTTGCCTGTCAGGGTGCTGACAAAATCGCCCTCACCAAGCTAGATGTCCTCAGCGGCATGAGGGAGATCCCTGTTATCACCGGCTATACGCTGGATGGCAAGCCGGTGACCGCCTTCGACCCCACCGATGACTTAGACCGTATGGAACCTGTCGTAACGATGCTGCCCGGCTGGAATTGCGATATTTCCCACTGCACCCTGTACAACGAGCTGCCTGATGAGGCAAAGGGCTACATTGAATTTCTCGAAAAACAGCTTGTCCATGTTATCCAATTTGTTTCGACCGGTGCCGAGCGTGAGCAGTACCTGCTAAAGGGCACCTGGCTCTGAGGCACTTCCGCATCTTTCTGTGCGCCGTCTCGTTATCTTTCCAAGGCTGCGTCTCCCCTCTCCCCTGCCCGCGTTTGCGGGTGGGGGCTTTTTGTTTTCCGCCTTCTGCGTGCCCTCTCCCAGAGAGCGTGAGAGAGCGCCTCTGCGGCGCGTTTTACTGCGGGCAACTCTTTTCCTTGGCTGTTCATTTTCGTGCCTTACAAGTGCCTTTGCGCCGGTCTGGTGCAAACCTGCTCTTTCCATGGCAATCAGTAGACAAAAAATACCCACAGCGACGGCTGTGGGCTTTGGTTCAATCATTATTTGCAGATGCTCCCAGCGCACGGCAAAGCGGATGATTCAGCAGCATACCGGCGATAACATACCGATAGGAGTGAACCACACCGTTTCGAATCGTTTGCGGTATCCGCTGCTTTCGTACCAGCTTTTCCAGAACATCCATCTGCTCTTTCAAAAAGTAAAAGGATATCTGTGGATAAATCTTGTCATCCAACTGTGTTGCAATAAACCGGCTGACAACCTTTGTTTCCGGAAACAGATAATAGGCCGCCTTGTTCTGCTCGATTTCTGCTTTGCTGGCCAGATATTCCCTGCTGTGCATAATCAGGCAGTTGTCAACACCGACCGCCATAACCTTATCCAACTCGGACTGGAGCAGCCGATTGGCAAGAGTGCCTACGCGGATATCCTCCACAGCAGCCTCGTCCACAAGCGTCTCCCGAATCAGGAGCCCTACCCGAAGGTTGACCTTGACTTTTTCTTCTTTCATTCGCATCACCCTTTGTTACCGGGACAGCGTCTCCCCTACTCTGCCTTACTTTGCGGCTTCGATCAAATCCTTGAGACTTTGCGCCTGCTCGATCAGCTCATTCAGAATCGCAACATCATTGTCACGGCGCTCCTGAGACATCTTTCTGACGCCGCGCTTGTAGCTGGTTGAACTCATTTTCTTAAAGATTTTATTGGCAACAGGCTGGAGCGTCTTTTCCACAAAGGTCGCGCTTTCAGACTCGCTCTTTTGCTCCTTCTTCTCGACGCGCTTTGCCTCCTGATCCTTGGCTACATCCTTTGCGATCTCTTCGACCTTCTTCGTATCATGCTGGCTGACGGCGGCATGGTACTCCCCTACCGTGTTCTGCAGCAGACGGATTGCGCTGTCGCACTCTGCAAACGCAGTCTCCAGGCGTTCGTCCCGCTCATCCGGCTCGTTGGTTTTTCTGGCGCTGTCAATGGCCCGGATAAAATCATAATGTATGCTGTTGCGCTCCTGCAGCAGACGCTCCTGTGCATCGGTGTCGCAGCTGCTCACATCTACCGTGCTCAGCAACAGATAGCGCTGCGCAATTTTATGCTGCACCTCCGGCTCCAGCGTAATATAGCTTTCACACTCCATACGGGTCAGGAACTTATTGTCCAAAAGACGAAGCAGCTCTTTATCCAGCTTTTCCTCAATGCGAAAATCGCGGTCAATCTGCTTGGCGGTGGTTGCGCTCACTTCCTTAATTGCCTTCTTAGCGTCCTTTTCCGTCATATTGAACGGTTCGCTCTGTAGGCATACCACGAATTCTGCAACAGCCTTGCGGCGGATCTGTTCATCCGCCAAGCCACCGCGAACCTGCAGGTTTGCGCTGTATAAAAGCACCTTTTTTTCATTTTCCGAAAGGCTTGTTGTGATCACATTGCAGTTTTTGATGGTGTTCCATGTGGCGTCGCCTCTCTTTTCGAGGTATTCCATCGCACGGTAGCGCCGCTCACCGGAGAGAAGGACATACACCGTTTTCCCATTTTCTTCCTGCGGAAAGACCACAAGATTATGCATCAAGCCGTTGCGCTGAATATCCTCCGCCAGCTGCACAATATCCTCTTGGGTATCTGCCTGCCGGAAGATTTCGTTGTCCGCGTTTACACGAATATCGTACAGTGCAATATCCCGTGATTCGTATTCAATGCTTTTATGACCTGCGGTCAGATCACTGATAATCTTCCCTGCATCGCCGTTATTGGAATCGATTTTACCAAGCTCCGCATCCGTCGGACGGGAACGCTTTACGATTTCCTTCTTTTTGGCGGGACTCTTCATTCCCATATCATTTCACCTCCAGACGCTTTTTCAACTCTTCGTAGGCTTTCACATAGGCTTTTGCCACAGGCTGTGTTTTTGCCATATAGCACACAGGCAAAAAGCGGGAAATGGATGTTTTCACCGTCTTGCTGGCAGGGATTGCAACACTGAACAGCGATGTGCCGAGTTCTTCCTTAAAATGCTCCTGAATTTTCTTATCTGTTGCTGCGCTTCTGTCCACATTCACCAGTAATACACCGGCACCCATCAGGTGCGAAGTGGAGCTTTGCTTCATCTTATTACATTCATAGTAAAGGCGGAATGCCGATTCTTCGGAGTTATCCTCGCAGCCGGCCGGAATCAGGATATAATCCGCTGCATAGATTGCATTGGAAAGCAGCAGGCTGTCACGCGTAGGCTGTGTGTCAATTAGAATGTAATCGTACTCATCGCGCACCTGATTGAGGAAATAGTACAGAAAATCTCCCATACCGGAAACCTTCCTCGGATCATCGTCCTTCAAGCGCTCTGCATCACCAATCAGCAGCTCAATGCGCTTATTGATCCGCGGCGTCTGCGCGTCGCACGGAATCATATCTACATTTTCATACTGCGTTTCTACAATAAAGTCTCGCGTCTTGCTATGATACAGGAAGCCGTCGAAAAGATTATAGAGCGCCTTGCCGTAGAATTCATCACTTGTGATGCTCAAGCCGCCGCTGAGTGCTTTGGTGAGATTTCCCTGCGGATCTGTATCCACGCAAAGAACCTTTTTTCCTTCATCGCCCATCAGGTAGGCAAGATTGGAGGCCGTTACGGTTTTACCCGTGCCGCCCTTTTCAATGGCAATTGTAATAATTTTTGCAGACATTGAGCAATTCCTCATTTCTGTAAAGACTGTTATTTGTGGATGAGTCTGTCAATTCTTGTTGCTATGGTTTATTGTTCTATCACTGTCTTGTGATTGGTTCTTTCTGCCTTTTTGCTGCTACAGGGTGCAGCTGTTTCTTATTATCCGATTCTATCATACTTCAACAGCTGAATATGTTGAAACCTATCCCTCACCATAGAAATAGTCGCAGTTACTTTCTGCTGCTCTTTGTGATTTCAATTATAACATAGATATAAGTAAAGTCAATTCTCTTTTCTTTATTATTACTCTGCAGCAGCGTTTATTCAGGTCTATCAATTCTTGTTGCTGTGCTATGATGTGTCCGCATTCGCACCGCCTATTTCTTTGCATTTTCGCCGTGCTTCACAGTGCAGTGCGGAATCAATACGCCCTTCAATTCTTGTTGCTGTTCTCATCTTGCATGTTTTATCAGATGAAATTACTTTAGCCTTTACCACAAAAAAGCAGAGGCCTGCAATTTGCAGACCTCTGCCAAAAAACACTTAGCCATCCTCAAAGACAGACATATCAAACTTAAACACGCCAGATGGATCTAAAGCTGCGAGCTTCTGCTTGCCAGCCGCGATAATCAAAGCACTGTTTTCAATCGTATCGTTATAAACAACCGTGCGATAATACTGTGCAGACTTCCTTTCGGTTGTTTTTTTAAGCAGCTCGGTAAGCTTTACACACAGTCCCAAGGCCCATGTTTTCAGCCCGGCATTGTCATGAATGATACGGTTTAAACAATCCAGCGTTTCCTCCGCCTGATCCCGCTTATTGCCATTTGTCAGAATTTTAGCCGTGTATGTGAAAATATCATTGCAGATATTTTTCTCGTTGTCCGACAGCTTATCCTCATACGAAAGATAGTCAGCTTTGTTTCTGATCTCTGTAGTCGCTTTTCTGTACTTCATTTCCAGAATATCTGTGCCAAACAGCTCTGTAATATGCTGCGCAGCGTTTTCCGCGCTCTGGTTTTTCTTCTTTCTGGAATCCCTTACAATTTCATCATCATGCGTATTTCTATCGTGATAGGCGCGGACATTCTTCATTTCCGCTTTGGTCTTATATTTGATGAAAATATACAGGTATTCATATTTGCGAACACCGCGCTTGCGTGCCGGGGCATAGTCAAACCAGAGATCCGTCATCTCATTGATTTCTGTCTTAACTGTCTTTAAAACATTTTTTTCAAACTCTGTAAAAGTCTTGTACTTTTCAGACAGCGGTTTTTCCCGGTCGAACTTTTTCTTGTCTGCAGATGCCGGATCCTTTTTCTTTTTGCTCTTTGTGGACTCTCTCTCTGCCTCTGTGGGTGCAGAAAGCAAGCCCTTAAACTCATCAATATTGAATTTTTTATACTTGTAACCGGTCAACTCAGCACGCTTTGAGGAGAACTTGTTCAAAATCTCATCATTTACCGGCTGGAATACAAGGCCGTTCGTATAGCCATAATCTCTGTTGCCGTTGTCATAGGAGAGTATGATTTCATAAACGCGCATCGAGTAGGTGCTTTTCATCATCAGCAGATATTCTATGCTGTAAGAGGTATAGTTGCTGGTAAGCTGCGCAATATCCTTCCAGATATCCTGATTAAAGCGCAGTCGAATCTCTTTCTTATCGAAATCGACCTCAGAACCTTTTTGCAGCCAGGAAATGGAGCGATACACCTTACTGCCGGGTTCTTTCTTTACCCAGAAGGTACGGTTTTCCAAATTCTCTATGGTTTCTTTCAGATTCAGCGCATATGTTGTATCAACCGTGCGCACTCCGGTCAGCTTGGCAAAATCGTTGAAGGTAATCGAATAATACTTGGATGCATCCTTATCGTTCTTTTGGTCAATCTTGGACATGAGCATAAAGAGAACCTTTTGCTCATTTCTGGGCAGAGAATACTTTGTCCGCTGGATCAGATCATTACTTTTGGTAATGTAAGAGCCAAAGCCGACAGGGGAGTGCTGCCATTTCGCAAGTGCTTGCTTTTTCTCGCGGACCTCATCATCAGAAAGGACCTCCCCGACTAAAGCTTCCTCGTTTTCATCAATGGACGAATTTGTTTTGTTCATATCCATTACTTATAGCTGTACAAAACGGTGCTTAAAATAATCTCGATATACAGCTATATATTCCTTTCGTTAGATGTTACAATTCAAATAGGTACACAAATATCATTATACTGATAATATTACTATACTATTCGCCAACTGTCAACGAAAAATGTTTGAGATCTTATTGTTTCACAAGATTTTGTTTTTTTCTTCTTTACAATTATTTATCTTATATCTTATTTTTTACTTATTTATTATAATATGTAGAAAGAGAGGTTTCCACATGCCAGCTAAGAGGAAAAAACACTTGGCAAAAGAGATTTCCACATTCGATGCAAGAGGTTTAAAAAGCTATAGAAAGAGATTGCTACAGACAAATTAGGCAAAATAGGCATGTAGAAACCTCTTTTTTGCCGTGGAAGAATCTCTGTTTTCAAAGCTATTTCTGCATACTGCCTGTTGCAGTTGCTAATTGCGCAGTGTGGAAATCTCTGTTTTGCGATAGAGGGAGTGTTTGGCCGTGCAAACAGAGGTGGAGATTACGATAGCTGGTTTTTCCGGTGTAGAAACCTCTCTTTTGGTGATCACGGTGCAAACATGCACCCAGAGAGGAGAATGGATAGGGGAGAGGAAACGGTGCTTAAAAATCTCCGGTTTTTCCGGTGTAGAAACCTCTCTTTGCTCCTGAAATGGAAAACGCTGGCGTATGAATTAGGATAATATGCATGGTGCAGGGGTGTAGAGAAAAACATAAATTTCCCCTGCTGTAAGTGTAAAAACCTCCTTTTGCTTCTGCGGGCGGTATTTTGGGTATGAAGTGTTCGATTTTTTCCGGTGTAGAAACCTCCTTTTAGAAATCACTGATAATACACTACATATTGGTGCTTTAGACAAGCAAACATACTTCTTCTTGAGTAAAGCAGGCTATACAGCCAGAGACAGAAAAGCTAATAACGGAGAACCAAGAGGTTGCTACATATAAGCAGCGTAAGATTTTTGCACAGTAATAATACACGATATAACGATATAAAATTGCACCTTGAAAAAGAAGTTCAGTGCACTAAAAAGAGGTTTCTACATCAAAGAAGCGGAAGAAAACGCAGCCTTGTACAGAAAGACACAACCAAAGCATTATAGTAATATAAAGAGGAAAAACCACAATATATAGATATAGAAAACCCAAAAATAGGGTGAGAAGAAATGAGAAAGAGGGGAAAAGCGATGTTGATATAATACAATTAGGAAATATTATTGCAAGTATACAATATGTACACAATGAAAAGCGTAGATTATACAAAGAAGATTCATAGTGCTGCAAAGTAGGGCATAATGCAGGCAAATTCTTTTACGGTAATGCGCTGTAGAAACCTCTCTTTGCTCTGAACTCCCTGAATTCCAGAGGAGGAAATCTCTTTTTTATGGGTTTATCCAATTTTTCGGCAGCAATCCGGCGTAATCATGGAAGCAGAAAATACGGTCGGAAATAGAAAACGCGTAAATACGGTACATTAGTTTCCGCAGGCAACGGGTTTGAAGAACAAATTGGGAGCTCAAAAGGATGGGGGAAAGGCTATATAAGATTCAATTTTGCATACGGTTTGGATAATAAACTGTTATATATACGATACGGACTATCAAAACTGTGTCAAAAACTCAAATTCTCCGCTTGTTAAAGTGTAGAAACCTCTCTTTTGGGTAGGAGTGGAAACCAACGCTATCCGAACGAAGGTGAATTTGAGAATAGGCCTAATAGGTAGAAAGGCGAATTTCGATTCTGTAGGTTGTACGGAAAGAGCAGAAGAGAGGAAAACAAAGCAATGTCATCACAAAAAGGAAGGGAAATCTCAAGAGGGCAGGGGAGGGGAGCAGCAGAAGGATTGGCTTTGCACCTGTTACAAAAAATTATAGCATTTGAGAAAATTTTGCTTTGTGATAGCAGCAAGACCGATCACATTGAGAGGGCAAGGTGCTGCCTGGCTAACGCAACAAGGAATACAAAAATATGGTTATAGCAACAGGAATTGACGGATAATGGAGAGCAAAGTACACATAGAAAGAAAGCCAATGAATTATTGCCTGTAACCAGTTGCCAAAGACTAAGAGGGATTTAGGGTATCGCAGATGCCATGCCGCAGCCGCCGGAGCGGTGCTTGAGCCGCAGGGCGGGAATTATGCGGTGTTCCCTTAAGCTTTTTGCTGCTGATTTGCGCGGTGTGTAAAAAGGGGACTGCCGTGCGATGAAGTGCAGCAGCCCTTTTCATTTTACTACTTGCGATGCCATACTCCGGGGGTGTAAAATAAAAGGCAGAAGTAAGCCGCTGCAGCGGCAGGCCATATAGAGACAGAGGATATAGGGTATGAAACGAATTTTGATCATTGATGGGCAGGGCGGCGGCATGGGTGCACAGCTTGCAAAGCTGCTGCTGCCTAAGCTGCCCGCAGATTGCGAGCTGCTGGCGGTGGGCACGAATGTGCTGGCAACCAGTGCCATGCTGAAGGCGGGCGCGGTGCGCGGCGCCACCGGGGAAAATGCGGTGGTATATAACGCCGCCAGAGCCGATGTTATTCTGGGACCCATCGGTATCTTGATGGCTAACGGCATCATGGGCGAAGTTTCGCCCAAAATGTCGGTGGCGATTTCCGGCAGTGAGGCAGCCAAGGTTTTGATTCCGGCGTCCGGCTGCGGGATATTTGTGGCGGGCACACAGGATTCCCGCCTTGACGAGTATCTGCAAAATGCCGTAGCACTTGCGCTGCGTGCACTGGACGCATGACGCCGCTGGCAACAGCCGCCGCACCGATTCTGCAGGCCGCACAGTTGGCTGCAGAAAACGGCCCTGCACTGCTGGCTATTGACGGGCGCTGCGGCAGCGGAAAGTCTACACTGGCGGAATATCTGGCGGGGCAGTTGGACTGCCAGGTGGTGCATACCGATGATTTCTATCTGCCTATTGCCGCGCGCTGCGCGAACTGGCAGGAGCAGCCCGGTGCGAATATGGATTTCATCCGGCTGCGAAATGAGGTCCTGCAGCCGCTTTTGCGCGGGGAAACGGCGCCCTATAAGGCATACAGCTGCGCGGCGGGGACCTTTAAGCCAGCTGAACCGTTTGCCGCCGCGCCGCTGACGATTCTGGAGGGCAGCTACAGCCTGCATCCGGCGCTGCAGACCGAATTTGCGGTGCGCGTGTTTGTTACCTGCCCGCTTGATGTGCAGGCAGCGCGCCTGCAGGCGAGAGAGGGAACACGCTACGCAAATTTTGTGCAGCGGTGGATACCGTTGGAGGAGGGGTATTTTGCTGCCCATGATCCAGCCGCACGCTGCGATTTTGTACTGGACACGGCCGAGATTTTTGTGTAATATAGTAAACGGACCTATGGCATAACTGCGTGATTCCCGCTATAGCGGGCTTGAAGGATGCAGGAATGCCCTTATGAAAAAGCCAGGAAGGCAGCGCCCAGAAGGGTGCGCGGTTCAAACTTTTTGATAAGGGTGATATGTTGTGAAAAACCAGAATACCAAAAAATTGGCTTATGCAGCGCTTTTCTTGGCGCTGTGCCTTGTGCTGCCCATGCTGACGGGCCAGATTCCGCAAATCGGCAGCATGCTGCTCCCGATGCACATTCCGGTGCTTTTGTGCGGCCTTGTCTGCGGCTGGCAGTACGGTGCAGCGGTGGGCTTTGTTGCGCCGTTGCTGCGCTCGGTCTTGTTCGGGATGCCTCCGATGTATCCGGTGGCTATTGCGATGGCCTTTGAGCTGCTGACCTACGGCTTGGTTATCGGGCTGGTATACCGCCGTATGGCTCAAAAGGGCGCGGCAGGGGTGTATGCAGCGCTGGTTACCGCCATGGCAGCAGGGCGGCTTGTCTGGGGCGTGGCTGAGGTCGTACTGCTGGGCTTGGGCGGCAAGGCGTTTACCGCTCAGGCATTCTTGGCGGGCGCACTGCTCAATGCCGTGCCGGGCATTATCGTGCAGCTGGTTCTGATTCCCGCCGTGATGGCGGCTCTGCAGAAGGCAGGCGCTGTCAAACAATACACCGAATAAGGCCGTTTGCTGAGAGGCTGCGCAGGAAGCGCAGCCTTTTTGCTTTGTGCAGTTGTACTACAGTTCACTTTTTACAATATAGCAACAAGAATCGACGCCCCTATTTGCGTAAAGGAAAACAAAAAAGCTTGCAAGGATAGGCACTTTTGCCTTTTCTTGCAAGCTTTTTGATGTTGCAACGGTGAGAACGGCCGGCAGCCGCTTGTCTGATGCTAGAGAAGCTCTGCCATACTGATCTGATCGACCAACCAGCTTTCCTGCTTTGCCTCGTGGATGACATCGCCTGACTGGCTGTGTCCGACCAAAAAGGGCGAGGCAGGATCGTGCATACGCATATTCCGCGCTACAGCCACACGGCCGGCGTTGGCGTAGCAGTAAAGGCAGCCGTGGCCGCAGGTGTTGTAGGCGCCGATATCTGCCGTTAGGCAGCAGGCACACTCCCTGCGGGCAGGCTTTTGCGGGGGCAGCCGCAGGGGACGGTGCAGCGCGGCCTCAAAGGTTTTTTGCGTCATGCAGCCGTTGCAATCCGCACCATAGCGGGCAAGCGCGGTGCCCTCGGCGCAGGGGCGTATCGTCATACCATATTTTCTGCCGATCTCAATAAAAGCCTTTCCCAGCGTTTCGCGCTCCGTGTGCGGGACGCTTTTTACCTGCGGAAAATTCCGCCGTACCTTCTCGTAAAGGTCGATAAAGCTGATCACACAGGTTCTGGTATAGCCGGAAAGCACAGCTGCCATCTGCTCAAATTCTGCGATATGTCGCGCAGCGGTGTAGGTATCGGAAAGGAAAATGGGGTCATACCGCCATGCGATACAGTCAGGACCGACAATTTTTGACAGCGCGATAAAGTCCTGCAGAACCTGAGCCTTCGGCGGTACATACGGCTCTATTTCCGGCCCGTAGGGGGTGATCGTGACAAACCAGTACTGCCCATAAGGACGAAGCAGCTCCATGCGGGGAAGCATCGGGGCAGGATTTTTGGTGCAAAAGCCGATCAGGTCTACCACATCCGGGGTGATGGCATACCGCGTAACAGACTGTGGATCATAAGGGTTGCGCACCAGCACAAACCCTGCACGCAGACGATTCGCAAACCACGCGCTGTAAAAGGCAGGGATATCGGTGCGGAAACCTGTTTGTAAAATCATAAAACGCCCTCCTGCGGTGCAGCATATGCAGCTTACCGATTCTATACAAATTATAATACCATGCTGCAGAGGATTGCAAGGAGGCTGGATGAGCGCCGCTGCAAAATCCTTCTTATTAGCTTAGCGGGTTTGTTTTCTGGGTCTCGAGGGCTTTCTTATGGGCGTATTGGGACGGGGTCTCTCCCATGGTGCGCTTGAACAGACGGGTAAAGTAGGGGACATCCGGGATACCTACCTCCTGTGCTGCCTGTGTGATCGTGTAGTGGTGATACCGGAGCAGGTTCGCCGCAAACTGGATGTGGGTCAGGGTCACATAGTCGGTCAGGTTGCTGTGTACCTCCCGTGCTTTTTGCGGTGCGCCGAGAATGAGTGTCTCCTGCGTGTTGAAAAGCACAGCGGGAACATGGTACAATTATCAAACCCAAGCACAGTACGATGAGAAAAGGAGGATAAACACATGACGATTTTGATCGATGCAGACGGCTGCCCGGTGGTCGATCTGACCCTGCGGATCGCAGGGAAAAGCCGTGTGCCGGTTGTGATTCTGTGCGATACATCTCACCGTATTGAGAGGGAAGGGGCACAGACACTGGTATTTGACAAAGGCGCTGACAGTGTGGATTTTGCACTCGTCAACCGGGTGAAGCCCGGGGACGTGGTCGTGACGCAGGATTACGGGCTGGCAAGTATGTGCCTTGCAAGGTGCGCACGGGTGCTGAACCAGAACGGTTTGGAATATACGGCGGATAATATAGATGTACTGATGCTGCAGCGGCATGAGAACAAAAAGCTCCTTCGCGCCGGAAAACACCCAAAGGGGGCTGCAAAACGCACAAAAGAGCAGGATATTCGATTCTGTGATGCGCTGGAACAGATTTTAAGCGGCACATCCGGCGTATAGCAGACGAAATTCCGGCACTGTAGCGCTGCTTTGAGTTGGTTACAAACGCTTATGGGGAATGCTCCGCACAGCAATGCATACTGGTTGGAAGTGCCATACAACAAATTCCGGGGCTTCAAAATACAACAATTCCCGGGAGACAAAAATGCACCCCGGAAAATGTTGTACTCTTTGTATTGAAAACACAGGTGAATCGGGCGCCTGTTCGATGCCTACTGGTCCGCAATAGCAAAATAAGGATACAAACCAAAGCGTACAAAAGAAAGAAAAGCGCAAGCAGCATATCCTTGCCCTGCCCCTTTCCCAGCAGAGAGAATGGATTCCGGTATTCCTCCACTGAAAGCAAAATAACAGGGCTAATTTTCCGGATTTTCCCTTGAGATTTGGCGGCGTTATAAACTATAATAAGTATAAGGCCAGCAAATATGATGCCGGTAACAGATACTGCGCAGGAAAGGGAAGAAACGCAATGAAGATGCTTTTCAAGCAACGGATGTTCTCTTGGTTCGACAGCTATGATATTTACGATGAATATGGAAATACCCTGTTTGTGGTCAAGGGTCAGCTTTCCTGGGGGCATTGCCTGAGAATCTTTGATGCGGCGGGCTGCCCGGTTGGCTGCGTCAAAGAAAAGATATTTACATGGATGCCAAAATTTGAACTCTACACAGGTGAGGATGATTATGCGGGGTGCCTGAGCCGAGAGCTGACGCTTTTCCGACCCAGCTACCATATCGACTGCAATGGCTGGCGTATTGAGGGCAGCTTTTGGGAATGGGACTATGACATCCTTGCCCCCAGCGGGCATACCGTGGCCCATATCGCCAAGGAGCTTTGGAATTGGACCGATACATACACCATTGAGGTTGCCGACCCAAGAGATGCCCTCTGCGCGCTGATGGTCGTGCTTGCGATTGATGCAGAGAAATGCTCGCGGGATAACCATACCTGACAGGCTGCAAATAAAAAATACTCCCTTATTCTGCTGCGCACGCAGCAGGATAAGGGAGTTTTCTGGTTCGTGAAGCAGCACGCCGGTGTATAAAGGCCGTACAGAAAAAGCAGCAGCCCACTGCGGGCTGCTGCTTTGCGGTAAAAGGCGGGCGGTCAGCCCATGACGACCTTGACCTCTACGGTCGAGCCGGCGGGAACAGGGGAGAGGATGTTGCCGCTTACAGGCTTGCCGTCCACGGTCATGGCTTTGACGCCCTTTTCCAGATGGTCAGGGTTCTCCACAACGATTTCATAGGTTGCCCCGCGCCAGACACGGCGCAGGGTAAAGCCGTCCATCGTGTGGGGGATGCAGGGGTCGATCTTCAGCCCGGCCAGTGTGGGCTGGATGCCAAGGATGTACTGGCTCACATCCACAAAGGTCCATGCGGCCGTGCCAGTCAGCCAGCTGTTTTTTGCCTCGCCGAAGGTCGCGGCATCACAGCCTGCCACCATCTGGCTGTAGACATATGGCTCGGTGCGGTGGATCTCGCTGATGTCCTCAATGTATGCCGGGCAGGTCTTTTTGTAGATCTCAAACGCGCGGTCGCCGTGGCCGACTACAGTTTCGGCACAGCTGACCCACGGGTTGTTGTGGCAGAAGATACCGGCGTTCTCCTTGTAGCCCGGGGGATAGCTGGAAATCTCGCCCAGCTCAAGGTGATACCTGGTGTAAGCGGGCTGCAGCAGCACAATGCCGTACTTGGTGTCAAGCTTGTCTTTCACGCTTTGCAGGGCGGTCACGGCTTCGCCGGTGTTTACGCCGATGCCTGCCATGACGCACATACCCTGCGGCTCGATGAAGATCTTGCCTTCCTCGCATTCCTCACCGCCGATCACATGGCCAAAGGCGTCGTAGGCGCGGCGGAACCAGCTGCCGTCCCAACCGGCAGTCAGCACGGTGTGTTCCATCTCTGCAGCCTCGGCGCGCACGGCGGCGGCCTCGTCCGCGTGGCCGGTAGCGTCCAGAATCTCGGCAAAAGCGTTGCCGTATTTGACATACATACCGGCGATGAACACGCTTTCAGCCACAGGGCCGTCACTCGGGCCGGTGGTCTGGAAGCTCTCGCCCGGCTCCTTGCTGAAACAGTTCAGGTTCAGGCAGTCATTCCAGTCGGCGCGGCCAATCAGCGGCAGACCGTGCGGCCCCTTGTGGGTGCGCAGATAGCCGAAGCTGCGGCGCAGATGCTCAAGCAGCGGCTGTGCAAGGCTGTGGTCGTTGTCAAAGTCCACCGGCTCGTCCAGAATCGAGTAGTCACCCGTCTCGCCCAAGTAGGCGTACACGGCGGCAATCAGCCACAGCGGGTCATCGTTGAAGCCGGAGCCGATGTCCATGTTGCCCTTTTTTGTCAGCGGCTGGTACTGGTGGTAGGCGCTGCCATCGGGGAACTGGGTGGCGGCAATGTCGAGAATACGCTCCCGCGCGCGGGCGGGGATCAGATGCACAAAGCCGAGCAGATCCTGACAGGAATCGCGGAAACCCATGCCGCGGCCGGTGCCGCTCTCATAATAGCTGGCCGAGCGGCTCATGTTGAAGGTGACCATACACTGGTACTGATTCCAGATATTGACCATGCGGTCGAGCTTTTCATCGCTGCTCTTGACCGAGTAGGTGGACAGCAGGGTATTCCAGTGGTCGTGCAGTCTGGCGAGCGCCGCATCGACCTGCGCATCCGTGGCATAGCGGGCAGCCATCGCCCGGGCGCGGGTCTTATTGATGACGCCGGGCGCGGCCCACTTCTCACCCTCCGGGTTTTCGATATAGCCCAAAACAAAAATCAGGCTGCGGCTTTCGCCGGGCTGCAGAGTGACATTGATTTGATGTACGCCAACAGGTGCCCAGCCGTGGGCAACAGAGTTGGTGCAACGGCCGTTTTCCACGACCTCGGGATTCGCATTGCTGCGCCATGCGCCTAAAAAGGCGTCCCGGCTCGTGTCAAAGCCGTCAATGGGCGTGTTGACGGTGAACAATGCGTAATGGTTGCGGCGCTCGCGGTACTCGGTCTTGTGGTAGATGGTGCTGCCCTCGACCTCGACTTCGCCGGTAGAGAAATTGCGCTGGAAGTTGGTGGAATCGTCCACAGCATTCCAGAGGCAGAACTCCAGATAGCTGAATACAGTAAACGATTTCGGTGCATCACTCTCGTTGGTCAGCACCAGACGGTCGATCTCGCAGTTGTCGCCTACCGGCACAAACAGCTCCAGCTTCGCGGTCAGACTGTTCTTTTTGCCGGTAATGATGCTGTACCCGAGGCCGTGGCGGCACTCATAGCTATCCAGCTCGGTCTGGGTGGGCTGCCAGCCGGGATTCCAGACGGTATCGCCGTCCTTAATATAGTAATACCGGCCGTTAGAGTCCGCAGGTACGTTATTGTAGCGGTAGCGAGTGATACGCCGCAGCTTGGCATCCCTGTAAAAGCTGTACCCACCGGCCGTGTGGGAAACAAGGCTGAAGAATGCCTCGCTGCCCAGATAGTTGATCCACGGCAGTGGCGTGCGCGGCGTGGTGATGACATATTCGCGTGCGGTATCGGAAAAATGACCGAACTTCATAGAGACCCTCTCCTTACTTATGGAAAGCAGATAAAATCGTGAGTTCAAGTCGAAAACGATTAAGCTATTACCCTTACAATACCGCGTTTTTCGGATAATTGCAAGGGCTGCGGCTGAATTTAACGATGATTTGGCGAGTTTCACAATTTGTGCGGCCGAAAATTGTAACGAAAAGCGGATGCTACCTATTATTTATAAGGATACTTTCTGGCTGTGGACACCCCAAAAGCAGATGGCAGTCAGGCTTGCAGGCCATTACTGGGTCGGAAAAGGCAGAAGAAGGCGCAAATTATGTCTCTTTTTCAGCGAAACTCCAAACGAAATAACCAAAACAGGTGTTTTCGCTTTTTGCAAATCGCCAAATCGAATCGAAATGCACAAAAAATGACAAAAAGGCATTGATTTTATGGTTGACATGTTGTATAGTGAAGATGCGAAAACGATTAAGATAGATGCAAGGAGGCGATACCATGGCATCCATCAAAGACATCGCAAAGGCATGCGGGGTCTCGGTGGCTACCGTGAGCAAGGCTCTGAACGGTCACAACGATATCAGTCAGGCCACCAAAGAAAAAGTGCGCGAGGCGGCAAGGCAGATCGGCTACATGCCAAACTCCGCAGCGCGGGCCTTAAAAACGAACCGTACCTATAATCTGGGCGTCCTTTTCGTGGACGAGGCACAAAGCGGTCTGACGCATGAATTCTTCGCAGCTGTTCTGGACAGCTTCAAACGCCACGCCGAGGGCAGAGGCTATGATATCACCTTTATCAACCACAACATCGGCCACGGCCACTCCAGCTATTTAGAGCACTGCCGCTACCGCGGCGTTGACGGTGTGATCGCTGCCTGCATCAAGTTCGATGACCCGGAGGTCATAGAGCTGGCCTACAGCAACCTGCCGATCGTCACAGTCGACCATGTCTTTAACAACCGGGCTGCCGTACTTTCCGATAACACCGACGGTGTTCACAAGCTGGTGGATCAGCTTGCTGCCTTAGGGCATGAGCGGATCGCCTATATCCACGGAGAGAATCACAGCGCAGTCACCCAGAAGCGTCTGGTCGGTTTCTACCGCGCCTGCGCCGCCCATGGGATCACGGTGCCGGATGCCTACATCGTGCCGAGCACCTACCGCGATGCGAAAAGCTGCGCCGCTGCGACCCGCCAGCTGCTGGCGCTGCCGCAGCGCCCCACGGCGATTCTCTTCCCGGACGACTTCTCTGCCATCGGCGGCATCCAGACCATCCGTGAGGAAGGGCTTCTGATTCCGCGGGATATTTCGGTGGCCGGCTATGACGGAAACCTGATCTCGCAGATCATGTCCCCGCAGCTGACCACCTACCGGCAGGACACCGAAGCGCTGGGCCGCGCCGCGGCAGAGCTGCTTATCGAGCAGATAGAATCCCCGCGCACGGCATTGCCGGAGCAGAAGCTGATCTCCGGCAGCCTGCTGAAAGGGCAGTCAGTCGATGTCCCCAATCCATAGGTTCAAACCCGCTGGGATGCGGGTCACAATATCTGATTCATACATGAGTTCTTTTTAAAAAGGAGGAAAACACATTATGAAAAAGGCAATGAGTTTATTGACCGCCACTGCAATGGCAGCCACCTTGCTGGCAGGCTGCGGCGGAGGCGCCGCAAGCTCGTCCGCAGCCCCCGCCGCTGATTCGACCTCTGCCGAAGCCAGCAGCACAGCCGCAGAACCTGCTGCCGATGCAGCCGCAGAGGAGGGCAAGATCCTGAACATCTGGTGCTGGAACGATGAATTCCAGTCCCGCTTCAATGACTATTATCCCGGCGTCAAGGAGATCGCCGCCGACAAGTCCACCACAACGCTGGATAACGGTGTCACCGTAAAGTGGACCATCAACCCCAACGATAACAACAACTACCAAAATAAGCTGGACGAGGCCCTGCTCAAGCAGGACAGCGCCGCTGCCGATGACAAGATCGACATCTTCCTGATCGAGGCCGACTACGCGCTGAAGTATGTGGATTCCGAATATACGCTGGATGTCAAGAAGGATGTCGGCCTGACCGATGATGACCTCAAGGATCAGTACCAGTACACCAAGGACATCGTTACCGTGGATGGCGTGCAGAAGGGCACCACATGGCAGGCAACCCCGGGTCTGTTTGCCTACCGCCGCTCCATCGCCAAGGATGTGCTGGGCACAGATGATCCGACCGAGGTTCAGGCCGCACTGAGCGATTGGGATAAGTTCAACGATGTGGCGGAGAAGGCCGCGACCAAGGGCTACAAGATGCTCTCCGGCTACGATGATTCCTACCGCACCTTCTCCAACAATGTGTCCGCCGGTTGGGTGGACGGCACGACCGTCAAGGTCGACCCCAACATCATGAACTGGGTCGATCAGACCAAGACCTACACCGATAACGGCTACAACAACAAGACCAGCCTGTGGAGCGACCAGTGGGCCGCCGATCAGGGCCCTGCCGGCAAGGTTTTCGGCTTCTTCTACTCCACTTGGGGCATCAACTTCACCCTGCTGGGCAACTCTCTGGCCACGCCTGAGTCTGAGGGAGGCAAGCAGGAAGTCGGCAACGGTATCTTCGGCGATTACGCAGTCTGCCAGGGCCCTCAGCCGTATTACTGGGGCGGCACATGGATCTGCGCAGCAGCCGGCACCGACAACATCCCCACGATCAAGGATGTCATGTACTCTCTGACCTGTGATGCCGACATCATGACCAAGATTACTGAGGATACGCAGGACTACACCAACTGCAAGAGCGCTATGGATTCCATTGCAGCTGACCCGAATTTCGGCTCCGCATTCCTCGGCGGCCAGAACCACATTGCCCTCTTTGCAGAGGTTGCACCTACCATTGATATGTCCAACGCCGGTCCGTATGATCAGGGCTGCAACGAGACCTTCCAGAGCTGCTTCAAGGATTACTTTGACGGCACGGTTGACCTTGAGACCGCGAAGAAGAACTTTGAGGATCAGATCAAGGTCAAGTATCCTGAGCTGAGCAGCGTTGAGTGGCCTGCCTGATGTGCTGACCGCACCGCAAAACTGAATCCATACTTATAACACAAGCCACGCCGGGGGCGGGTCAGCGCCCGCCCTCGGTTTTGTATTGTAAAGGCCCTGCCCTTCGTGGGGCAACGCCCGATAAGGAGGGTGAGACCTGTGAAAACCAAACGTAAAGGCATGAGCTACGCCAAATGGGGCTACATATTTCTGGCGCCGTTCTTTATCACCTTTTTCATCTTCCAGTTCTGGCCGCTGGCAACGACCATCTACTATTCCTTCTTTGAGTATTTCCGCAGCGGCTTAAAGATCATCGGCCCCAACTTTGTAGGGCTGAAAAACTATGCCGCTATGATCCGGGAGGTGCCGAAATACTTCAGCAATACCATGATCATGTGGCTGATGGGCTTTATCCCGCAGATTATTGTATCACTGGTGCTGGCAGCATGGTTTACCGATCTGCGGTTGAAGCTGCGGTTTCAGGGCTTCTTCAAGACGGTCATCTATATGCCCAACCTTATCATGGCATCGGCGTTCGCCATGCTGTTCTTTACCCTGTTTTCAAACTCGGAAACAGGGCCGATCAACTCGATCCTGCTCAAGCTCGGCATCGTGGCCGAGCCGGTGCGCTGGCTTTCCAATGTTTGGACAGCGCGCGGTCTGGTTGGGCTGATGAACTTCCTGATGTGGTTCGGCAATACGACCATCATTCTGATGGCTGCCATCATGGGTGTGGACCCCGGCCTGTATGAGGCCGCCCAGCTGGACGGTGCATCCTCGACCACAATGTTCTGGCGCATCACGATCCCGCTGATCCGCCCGCTGCTTGTCTACACGCTGATCACCAGTCTCATCGGCGGCCTGCAGATGTTTGATGTGCCGCAGGTTCTGACCAACGGCAAGGGGGACCCGAACGGCTCGACCAACACCATTATCATGTACCTGAACCAGCATCTGTACAGCAAAAACTACGGCACAGCCGGTGCTATTTCGGTGCTGATGTTCCTGCTCTGTGCGGTGCTCTGCGTCATCATCTACTTTACCCTCACGCAGGAGGATGACGGCCTGACCCGTGAGCAGCGCAAGGCTGAGAAAGCCCGCATCAAGGCAGCCAAAGCGGCCGCTAAGCATCACTAAGGAAGGAGCGTGAACAATATGCCGAACAAGACCCAAACCGCAGCCACCACTACCGCAAAGGCAAGCAAAATTCACGACCCTATGCTGACCCTGCAGCGTGCAGTGGCCTATATCGTGTTGTTTGTCCTCTGCTTTATCTGCCTGTTCTTCTTCTATGTGCTGATCGTCAACGCCACGCACAACAACTTTACCATCCAGCAGGGGTTTGACCCGCTGCCCCGCGGCAGCTTTGGCGTCAACTTCTTCAACACCACCCATGATGCCAATGTACCGATCCTGACCGGTCTGCGCAACAGCCTGATCGTGTCGGCTGCCTGCGCGGCGCTGTCGGTCTATTTCAGCGCACTGACGGCCTACGCCATCTATGCGTATGACTTCAAGCTGCGCAAGCTGGCATTCACCGTTATTCTGCTCATCATGACGATGCCGACTCAGGTTTCGGCGCTGGGCTTTTTGAATTTGATGGACAAGATGAAGCTGACCAATACCCTTTGGCCGCTGATTTTGCCGAGCATCGCCGCGCCGACGGTGTTCTTCTTCATGAAGCAGTATATGGATTCGAGCCTGCCGCGCGACATTATTGACGCGGCGCGCATTGACGGCTCGGGGGAGTTCCATACCTTTAACACAGTCATTCTGCCTATCCTGAAGCCCGCCATGGCGGTGCAGGCGATATTCAGCTTTGTGGGCGCGTGGAACAACTACTTTATCCCGGCGCTGATCATCAACGATGCCAAGTGGAAAACGGTGCCCATTCTGGTTGCACAGCTGCGCAGCGCGGACTTTTTGAAGTTCGATATGGGTAAGGTATATATGATGATCACCATTGCGATTCTGCCCGTTATGATCGTCTATCTGCTCCTCTCAAAATATATTGTGCGGGGCGTTGCGTTGGGCAGCGTGAAAGGGTAAAATTACACTTACGGAGGTGCAGTGCGCTTGCGCTGCACCTTTTTAGGTGTTTATGCGGAAAAGGCAACCGACAGAATACGGAGGAATACACGATGTCATTTCAGGAAAATTTCGTCTGGGGCGCGGCGACCGCAGCCTATCAGGTCGAGGGCGCGGTGCAGGAGGATGGCAGGGGACTGTCCATCTGGGATACCTTCAGCCATACGCCGGGCAAAACAAGGAACGGCGATACCGGGGACATCGCCTGCGACAGCTACCATCGCTGGGCAGAGGATATTGCACTGATGAAAGAGATGCATCTGAAGGCGTACCGGTTCTCGATTGCATGGCCGCGCATCTTCCCGGAGGGCACAGGGGCAATCAACCCGGCGGGCCTTGCTTGGTATGACCGGCTGGTCGATGCGCTGCTTGCGGCAGGGATCGAGCCCTATGTCACGCTCTACCACTGGGATCTGCCGCAGGCCCTGCAGGACAAGGGCGGCTGGCTGAATGCCGATACGGCAAAAGCCTTTGCCGGGTATGCCGCCGCGGTCGCCGCACACTTTAAGGGGCGGGTGCGGTACTATTTTACCCTCAATGAGCCGCAGTGCAGCGTAGGGTTGGGCTACAGCAGCGGTGTACACGCACCCGGTTTCCGTCTGGATGACGGCGCGGTGTTTACAGCGTGGCACAATACGATCTACGCCCACTGCCTTGCGGCCGATGTGATCCGCAGGGCTGACCCCGATGCCCGGGTCGGCATGGCCCCGACAGGGCGCATCTGCACCCCGGCGACAGATGACCCTGCCGATATTGCGGCGGCCCGCGAGGCAACCTTTGCGCTGGCGGACGGAGACTGGACCTTCACCTATACCCCGGCACTTGACCCGCTGTGCGGGCGCGGCTGGCCTGTGATCGCGGGCGGTCAGGCCCAGCGTGTGGTGGACGCCATCCCGCAGGAGCAGCTGGACGCTCTGCCGCTGGGCCGGCTGGATTTCATCGGGATGAACATCTACAACTCCGTCATGGTGCGCGCCGGCGCAAACGGCAAGCCGGAATTCTGCCCCCGAGCCGCAGGGCACCCGCGCACAGCCATTGGCTGGCCCGTCACTCCGGAGTCGATGGAGTGGGGAACACGCTTTGTCTGGGAGCGGTACGGTCTGCCCATCTATATTACCGAGAACGGCCTTTCCTGCACCGACAGCATCCATCTGGACGGCAAGGTGCATGACCCTGCGCGCATCGACTTCATCCACCGCTATCTTTTGTCGCTGCGCCGCGCGATTGACAGCGGCGTGGATGTGCGCGGCTATTTCCACTGGTCGCTGCTGGATAATTTTGAATGGAGCGAGGGCTATAACGAGCGCTTTGGCCTGATCTATCTCGATTACGCAACCGGCAAACGAACCCCCAAGGACAGCGCTGTCTGGTACGCCAAGGTAGCCGAAACGAATGGAAAGAACCTGTGAAAAGGCACGGTATGGCCTGCCGGAGGTTATGTCTTTATATCTGCATAGCGAAAAAATTCTTGATGGATTTCCATGGCAATGCTATAATACATATTGACTCATAGGTATAAACTGTTCAAAAAAGCTGCTGACAAGCTGACGGGATCAATGCTGCAATGCCCTTTCTAAAATCGGCGGTACGGAAATGAAGTCAAAATGCGACCGCCTGAGGCGGAGAAAGATGGGAAAGAATGGAAAACTCCGGAACGTGCAAAGCTATGCAGATCCTGACACGGAAAAGCGTCTGTGCGATGCTGTGCCTGCTGCTGTTGCTGTCAGTCGCGCTCCCTGTGAAGGCCGCCGCAGAAACCGCCCCGGCAAAGGTCGTCCGCGTTGGTTCGTTTGAGGATACCTTCAACTATGTCAACGAGAAGGGCGCAAGAAAGGGCTACGGCTACGAATTACTGCAGACCTTATCCGGCTATACAGGCTGGCAGTTCGAATATGTGACCTGCGACTGGTCAGACTGCTTTGAAAAACTCAAAAACGGCGAAATCGACATCATGGGCGATATTTCTTATACGGAGGACCGCGCTGAGGAGATGCTGTTTTCGGACGAACCGATGGGTGAGGAAAAATATTACCTCTACGCCGATCTCTCGCGCGAGGACATCACCGCTTCCGACTTCAAAACGCTGAACGGCAAAAAGATCGGTGTTTTGATGGGAGCTGAGTCGGAGGTGATGCTGACCGAATGGGAAGAAAAATACGGCCTGAAAACGCAGCATGTCAACATCGCCAACAACGAGGATGCGAAGCAAAAGCTGGCAAACCACGAGATCGACTGCTTTGTTTCACTGGAAGAGTCCTTCTGGACAGAGCTTGGCATCTCGACCATAACCCGCGTGGGAAGCTCCGGCATCTACTATGCGATCAACAAAGACCGTTCTGATCTCAAGGAAGAACTGGACAATGCGATGCGCGCGTTGGAGGACGCTGATCCTTTTTATACGGCGGATCTCTATAAAAAGTATTTCTCGCTGGATTATATCCCTGCCCTTACGGGTGAGGAAAAGGCGTGGCTCAAAGAGCACGGTGCGATCCGGATGGGCTTTCTGACGAGTGACAGCGGCGTCAGCACCTATGACCCTGCCACCGGGGAGATTACCGGGACAATAACGGACTATATTCAGTTTGCCGCAGATTGTCTGGGAAATCAGGAGCTGGAATTCCAGTTGGTCGGTTATGACGACAAAGAGGCGGAACTCAATGCGCTGAAATCAGGCGAGATCGACATGGTCTTCCATTTCGACCAGAGTCCTAATCTGGCTGAAGAATATCGCGTTGCCTGCACCAACACAACATGGACCGCCAATATGATGGCTGTCACGAACAAAGAGTATTTTAACGAAAACAAAGCGAACCGCGTTGCCGTTCCCCAAAACAAGATCTCCTTAACAAGGTACCTTGCGTTTTATTATCCGCAGTGGGAAATCGTGGACTGCGATACACAGGAGGATGCGATAAAGCTGGTCAAGGACGGACAGGCAGACTGTTTTGTCACAGGGGTCAGCAGCGAGGCGAAATACAGCAAGAACTATGGTTTTTACAGCGTTCCGCTGCCAAACCCTGCCAAATCCTGCTTTGCGGTCAATAGCGGAAACCGCAGCCTGCTGTCCATCCTGAACAAAACGATCAAGGCCATGCCGGCCAATATGCTTACCGGCTCTCTGGCGATGTATAAGAGCGCCTCGCGGAAGGTTACCCTGAGCGAGTTTTTAAGGGATAACTTCTTTATGGTTCTGCAGGTCAGCAGCATTGCGGTTGCAGTCATTCTGCTCACGATCCTGAAGCTGCTGCGGAAGGCGCGTAAAGCCGAAGCTGCTGCAAGGAAAGCCGCAAACGATACGCAGGAGCTGAATGCAAAATTGCAGATCGCCGTAGAAAACGCCGAGAGCGCGAACCGTGCCAAATCCACCTTCCTGTTCAATATGTCGCATGATATCCGCACGCCCATGAACGCCATTATCGGTTACGCAGACCTTGCCTCCCGGCATTTGGACGACCCTGCAAAGCTGAAAAAATACATGGAGAACATTCAGGTGTGCGGACAGAACCTGCTGATGCTGCTGAACAATGTTCTGGATCTTGCCCGAATCGAGAACGATAAGACGGAGATGGAGTATTCTGTTTCGGATGTCGAGAAGGATTTCCGTAATTGCATTGCCATGTTCCGGAATCAGGCAGACAGCAAGGGGCAGACGCTTGTGGTGACAACACAGCTGCAGTATCCGTATATCTATGCGGATATTCCGCACCTGACTGAGGTCTGTACAAACCTCGTCAGCAACGCTGTCAAATACACGGGAGCCGGCGGCACGATCCGCTGCGATGTTACGCAGAAGCCCGGCGAAAAAGCGGGCTGGTGCGATACGGTGGTCACGGTTGCCGATAACGGCATCGGAATGTCGCAGGAGTTCCAGAAGCATATCTTTGAACCGTTTGAACGGGAACGCACATCCACCGTCAGCAAGGTAGAAGGCAGCGGCATCGGGATGGGCATCGTGAAAAAGCTGGTCGGATTGATGAACGGCACCGTGGAGATGGAGAGCAAAATCGGTGTCGGCTCCAAGTTTACCGTGACCATTCCCTGCCGCATTGCGTCCGAGGAGGAAGCACAGGCGAAACGAGAAATCAACCCCTCGGACAAAAAGTGCCTGTGCGGTACAAGGATTCTGCTGACCGAGGACAACGACCTCAATGCGGAGATCGCCACCGAGCTGCTGCAGGAAGAAGGCTGTACGGTAGACCGCGCAAAAGACGGTGTGGAATGTGTGGATATGCTGGAAAAAGCTACGGACGGAACCTATCAGATCATCCTTATGGATGTCCAGATGCCAGTGATGAACGGCTACGATGCGGCAAGGAAAATACGCAGGCTGGATGACCCCCAAAAAGCGAATATCCCCATCATCGCAATGACGGCCAATGCTTTTTCCGAAGATAGACAGATGGCGCTGGATGTCGGAATGAACGACCATGTCGCAAAGCCGATCAATATGAATGTTCTTGTGCCGACCCTACGGAAATACCTTTGATGCACACAGAAGGTTGTCGCACATAAAAGCGACCAATAGACTGCAATACAACCTATAAACGAATACCGCCGGGGAGCCTTCCCGTTTTGGGAGGCATCCCCGGCGGATTTTTTAGGGCAATACCGTTTTGACCTTGGCACCATCACACTTTGCGTTTCCTTCTGCATCCAGTGTAATATGCACAAAATGCTCTGGCTTGTCGTAATCTTTTGTCTCGCCGTCATCGGTATAGTATTCATAAGAGGCGCCATGGGGGGCGTAGGCAAGCAGACGCAGGTCTGCAAAATCCACATCAGCCACATTCCGGATGCTCTTTCCCCCCTTGGCGATGGGAAGAATGTGCCCCTTGCGCACAAAGAATACCACTTCGTTCAGCTCCACCGGGATATAGTGGTGGCCTGCGGGCAGTACGCTGGTTTCGATACAGTTGCCTTCGCTGCACTTTACCCGTACCTGCAGCATCTCCTCCGGCAGGTAGACATAGCGGCCGCGGGCGTTTTGCTCATATACCGGCGCAATCAGCAGGCTTTCGCCAATCATCACCTCATCCTCCACCCGGCGGGCAAAGTCATCGTCAGGGAAAGCAAAAGCCAGCGGCATACAGTACATGCCATCGTGCAGGGCGGCTTTCATGTACTCGCTGTAAATGTAAGGCAGCAGCAGGTAGCGCAGCTGTAAAATGCCGGCAAAGGCGGCCTTGCTCTTAAACCGATAGGGCTCCTGTCTGCGGGTGTCGTTGGCAGAGTGGTTGCGCAGCAGGGGAGAGAAGATACCCAGACCGTACCAGCGCAGCACCAGATCCTCGGTGGTGTTGCTGCCAAAGCCGCCAATATCGGGACCTTCGTACAGGAAACCGCACATATTCAGGGAGGGCATCATGTGCAGGGCAAGCAGAATGTGGCTCCACCAGGACTGGTTGTCGCCGGTCCAGATGCCGCCATACCGGTGCATACCGATGCAGGCCGAGCGGGAGTACATCAAGATTCGCTTGTCCGGCTCAAGCCGCTCAAAAGCCTCGCCTGCAGCGCGGGTCATGTTATAGCCAAAAACATTGTGTACCTTGTCGTGCCGCATACGGCCCTGTCTGGTGTTGTGGTAGAACAGCTTATAGTCATTTTCGTTGTTGGAAAGCCCGGCCACCATGCCGGTAAAGGCAAAAAAGCTGGAAATGTCAAGGTTTTGCCTGCTGTACTCCTCAATTTTGGCAAAGGTCTTTTTCAGTGTTTCCTCAGAGTAAAAGATGGCAGGCTCGTTCATGTCGTTCCAGAAGCCCTCAATCCCCTGATCCAGCAGAAATTTGTATTTGCCGCCAAACCAGACGCGGGCATCCGGGTTGAGCATATCGGGGAAGTGTACCCGCCCCGGCCACACACCGGCGACAAACGGGGTGCCATCCTGATTCGTGCAGAAGTAGCCGTTTTTCAGCCCTTCCTCGTACACATTATACCCGTCCTCGATTTTGACGCCCGCATCAATGATGGGCACAAGGCGGATGCCCTGCGCCTTCATCTCGGCGGTAAAGTCTGCAAAATGCGGGAAGCGCTCCTCGTCCACCGTAAAGTCCTTGTAGCGCTCCATGTAATCAATGTCCAGCACCACGGCATCCAGCGGCATATTGCTGGAGCGGTAATTGGCCACTACCTCTCGAACCTCGTCCTCGGTCATGTAACTCCAGCGGCTTTGGGTGTTGCCGAAGGCCCATTTGGGCGGAATGTAGCTGCGCCCCACCAGTTGGCGGAACTGATGCACAATGTCGGTCAGGCTTTCGCCCTCTATGATGTAGAGGTCGTAATTTTCCTCGGCCACTGTGACCCGCAGGGTGTCAAGGTCGGTGTAGCCGCAGTCAAAAGTGACCTTACCGGGGTAGTCGATAAAAAAGCCGAAGGTGTCTTTGCCGGACACGATCATAAAATTGTATGCACCGTACAGCGAGGGTTTACTCTCGGTGTGGTTGGGGTCATCGGAGCATTTGCTTTCGTACACCCAACCGCGCTTGTTAATGCCGCGGATATTCTCGCCCAGACCATACAGGATGTCCTGCGAATCCATAGCATAGGAAAAACCATCCGGCTCCTTGGTTAGATGCGGAATCGTTTCCATCATGGGTGAGAAGGAACCCACTACACTCTCAGTATCAAATGGGTGACCATATTGCTTTTTGTAGATCAAGGCAGTTTACCTCCTGTGTGATTTTTAGGGCAATACCGCATAATTCTAAGTACCGATACGGCGAGCGAGGCGCGGCAGCTGCTAAGCCAAAAGCGCAGATAATACTTTGTGTATTATCGAGCATTTTGGTAACGCAGATGCCGTGCCGCAGCCGCCGAAGCGGTGCTTAAGCCGTCAGGCGGGAATTGTGCGGTGTTGCCTTAGGGTATTGATTTCGTGTGGCTTATGATAGCAAGGCAGACGGCGTGTGCGTTTCCCATTCATGGGGAAACTCTCTTTTACGCGCACAGAATGTTGAAAAGGAGCCTTACGCCATGAGTATACCATGGCGCCGGGCTCCCTGCAACATCAAACAGTCAAATTCTGCGCCGCTTGCGCCGCGCAGCTTGTGCAATGGCAATGCCGTTTTTACCAACGAGGCTGTTGCGGACGAGGAGGGAAGGGTGTATATTTATTATGCCTCTGTTTTTACTCGGCTGTACGCTGGGACTGGCGCTGCCCGGGGATTTCGGTGAGGTCCCGGCGAAGATTTGGTACTTGCAAAAAGTGGAAAAGTAATCCATAATAGGGATACACAGCGACAGCCGTATAGTGGCTGCCCTGTAATGTGTCATGTAAAGGAGAAAAGCATGAGCAACGCAAAAGAACTGTATAACCGCTGGCTGGCCCAGCCGGATTTGGACGATGCCATGAAGGCGGAGCTTGTCAGCGTGGCCGGGAATGACGAGGCCATCACCGATCGTTTTTATCGTGATCTGGAATTCGGTACCGGTGGTCTGCGCGGTGTCATTGGTGCGGGCACCAACCGCATGAATCTCTATACCGTCCGCAAGGCAACGCAGGGGCTGGCGGACTATCTGAACGCAGCCGATCTGCCCAAAAAGGTTGCCATCGCCCACGACAGCCGCCGTAATGGTGAGCTGTTTGCCCGCGAGACGGCCCGTGTGCTGGCCGCCAACGGCATCACGGCCTATATGTACCCCCGCCTGGAGCCGACCCCGGCGCTTTCGTGGGCGGTGCGATATCTCGGCTGCGGCGCGGGTGTCTGCGTGACAGCCAGCCATAACCCCGCCAAGTACAACGGCTACAAGGTCTACGGCGCGGACGGCTGCCAGATCACGCTGGAAGCTGCCGAAAAAATCCTTGCAGCGATTGAGAAGATCGACTGCTTTGACGGCGTCAGGCTGGCCGATTATGACAAGGCGCTGGCTGATGGCAGCATCGTCATGATTGATGACAAGTGTCTGGACGACTTTGTTCAGGCTGTCTATGACCAGCGTGTCGGTGACGGCGCGGGCATTGACGCGCTCAAGCTCGTCTACACCCCGCTGAACGGCACCGGCCTTGAGTGTGTCAACAAGCTGCTCCAAAAGCTCGGCGTTACCCATGTGACCGTTGTGCCCGAGCAGGAAAAGCCGGACGGGGACTTCCCGACCTGCCCCTACCCGAATCCCGAGATTCGCGAGGCTATGCAGAAGGGCTTGGAGCTGTGCGACAGGGTCCACCCCGATCTGCTGCTGGGCACCGACCCGGACTGCGACCGCTGCGGCACCGCCGTGCCTGACGGCAAGGGCGGCTACCGGCTTATCACCGGTAACGAGATGGGTATTGTCCTGCTCGACTACATCTGCCGTACCCGCCTTGCACAGGGTACGATGCCAGCTGACCCCGTGGCGGTAACGACCATTGTTTCCACCGATATGGCAACGCCGGTTGCGAAAAAGTACGGCGTCGAGCTGCGCCGCACCCTGACCGGCTTCAAATTCATCGGTGAGCAGATCGGCAAGCTGGAGGCCGAGGGCCGCGCTGACCGCTATATCTTCGGCTTTGAGGAGAGCTACGGCTACCTGTCCGGCGCGCATGTCCGCGACAAGGACGCCGTCAACGCAACCTTGCTCGTCTGCGAGGCAGCCGCTTGGTATGCCCAGCAGGGTAAAACGCTGCTGGACGCCATCGAAGCGTTGTACAAGGAGTTCGGCTACTACCGCAACGCCCTGTGCAGCTTCGCCTTTGAGGGTGAATCCGGTATGCACACGATGCAGAACCTGATGAAGAACCTGCGCGCCAACACGCCGGCCGAGATCGCCGGCTACAAGGTGGATAGCGCAGTGGATTACGATACCGATGGCACCGGGCTGCCCCGCGCCAATGTGCTGGAATACCACCTTGCGGGCGGCCACAAGCTGATGGTCCGCCCCTCCGGCACCGAGCCGAAGATCAAGGTCTACCTGTCCGCTGTGGGCGAGAGCGAGGCCGCCGCTGATGCTGTGAACGCCGCACTGGACGAGGCCGCAGCGGCTATGATGAAAGTGTGAAGAATATGGCAATAATCAAGCTGACTCCCAGCTGCAAGGATTATCTGTGGGGCGGCAGCCGCCTGCGCACGGATTTCGGAATCAAGAGCGACCTTGATCCGCTGGCGGAGGCGTGGGTGCTTTCCTGCCACCCGGACGGCCCGAGTTACCTGCCGGACGGTACCACGCTGGCAGAGTATCTTGCCGCCCACCCCGGCTGCCTTGGCACCGACTGCGACAAATTTGAGCAGTTCCCGATCCTGACGAAGTTCATTGATGCCAAGAATAACCTTTCCATTCAGGTGCATCCGTCCAACGATTACGCACTGAAAAATGAACACCAGTACGGCAAAACCGAGATGTGGTATGTGCTGGACTGCGAGCCGGGCGCATATCTTTACTACGGCTTCGACCACGAGATCTCCAAGGCGGAATTTGAGGAGCGCATTAAAAACAACACCCTGACGGAAGTGCTGAATGCTGTGCCGGTGCATAAGGGGGACTGCTTCTTTATCCCGTCCGGCACGCTGCACGCCATCTGCAAGGGCATCGTCATTGCCGAGGTGCAGCAGAATTCCAATGTGACCTACCGGGTCTACGACTACGGCCGTGTCGGTGCGGACGGCAAGCCCCGTGCTCTGCATGTGGCAAAGGCACTGGATGTGACCCTGCGCACCCCGCCCGTCAAGCATGATTTCGGCGAGCATCTTGCCCAGTGTGAGTATTTCACCGTGGATGCCAGAAAGGGCGCCTTTGCGGATGCGGTAGACGAAAAGAGCTTTGTCTCGCTGCTCATCACGGAAGGGGAGGGGACACTTACCTGCGGTGGTGAGGCGGTTTCCGTCAAGAAAGGCGACAGCTTCTTCCTGCCCGCCAACAGTGGCAGCTACACCGTGCAGGGCAGCTGCCAGACCCTTGTGACCCGTGTCTGACGCATCTCTAATGCCATCCGGCGCTGTTGAGTTGTAAACATACACTAAAATAAAGAAAAAGTCCGTTTTGGTTTTCAGGCCAAAACGGACCTTTTTATAAGGTGAAGGACATCAGAGAAGCTATTTTTGAAGGAGTGTGACATTGGCAAACTATGGCTGTCTATGTCGGCTTACCCCGGCTGCTTGCCGATGTAGGCGAGGATGCCGCCGTCAACATAGAGGATCAGGC
>ERZ840517.1053-NODE-1053-length-32383-cov-8.110245_pt1 | contig 32383 bp, 26 predicted proteins | sample MGYA00519876_ERZ840517 | MGnify/ENA primary metagenome ERZ840517 (study PRJEB31850, sample SAMEA3708882) | human gut metagenome | biome: human gut; feature: human-associated habitat; material: faeces | place: China | collected 2014 ... | reverse complement strand
CCAGCTTGGCCCGCAGCATCTTCATGGCGTTGTCCCGGTTCTGGAACTGGCTGCGTTCCGTCTGGCAGAATACCACGATGCCCGTGGGCAGGTGGGTCAGACGCACGGCGGAGGACGTCTTGTTGATGTGCTGGCCGCCTGCACCGCTGGAACGGCAGGCCTGCATTTCGATGTCCTCCGGACGGATCTCGATCTCGCTGTCGTCGTCCAGCTCCGGCATGACCTCCAGCGCGGCAAAGCTGGTCTGCCGCCGGGCGTTGGCGTCAAAGGGGCTCACGCGTACCAGCCGGTGCACGCCGTTCTCGCTCTTGAGGTAGCCGTAGGCGTTCTCACCCTCGATAAGGATGGTGGCGGACTTGATGCCCGCCTCATCGCCGGCCTCATAGTCCATCAACTGGTAGGTGTACCCGTGGCGCTCGGCCCAGCGGGTGTACATCCGGTACAGCATCTCCGTCCAGTCCTGGGCCTCGGTGCCGCCGGCGCCGGCGTGGAAGGTCAGAATGGCGTTGTTGGCGTCGTACTCGCCGCTGAGCAGCGCCGCCAGCCGGCGCTCGCTGATCTCCTTCTCCAGCGTCTCGTATCCGCTGACGACCTCCTCCAGCTGGCTGGGGTCATCCTCCTCCTGGGCCATCTCGCACAGGGTCAGGGTGTCCTCCCACTCGGAAACCAGCTTGTCATGCTTTTTGATCTTGTTCTCCAGGCGCTTCACCTGCCGGCTCACCTGCTGGCTGCGCTCCAGATCGTTCCAGAAGCCTTCCTGCTCCGTCTCCTTCTGCAGCTCGGCCAGCTCCTCCCGGGCCTTGGGGATGCCCAGCGCCTTCTCCAGCTCGCCCAGGGTGGGCTCCAGCGCCTGCAGTTTCTGTTTATACTCGTCGTACTCGATAACGGCCATATATCGTCTCTCCTTGTGCCTGTAAATTTCCTTAGCCTTACTATTATACCAAAAAACAGCCGTTTGTAAAGGGGACAAAACAGGCGTGCGCGAAGCGCACGCCTGTTTTCACTTACTCAGCTTGAAATAGTCTCCCGAGCCCGCCAGGTTCGTGACCTCCGTCAGCACCAGAATGTTATCGGCCTCCGCCGCCAGCTCTGCCATGCTGCCCCGGTAGTACCGCAGGTCGATCATGGTGATGGTCTCATAGTCGCCGGTGAGGAACGGTACGAAGGAATTGGCGAAGGAGTCCTTCACCAGCAGCAAGTGCTTCCCGTTCTCCGTGCCGGTGGTGATGACGCACTGGCCGTAGTTGCCGCCCAGAAACAGCTCATACTTATCCTTCTGCTCCAGGGCGGACAGGTCGTACAGCGCGCCGTCTTTCCCGTCGCACACCACGCTCTCCACCGTGATCTCCGGCGCGTAGTACACGCTGTCGTATACGCTGTCCGGCAGCAGCACCTTGGAGTACAGCGTGCCGCGGAAGCTGTCCGTGGCCAGCGTCAGGTCATAGCTGCGGGCGGTGTGCCCCGTGGCCTGTGCCCACAGTGTATAGGCCGCCTGCGCGCCCATGGTGGTCCAGTGGTGGTCCGTGTGGTAGTAGGGATCGTCCACCGCCAATAGCGTTTCCCGGCTGTCCAACAGCGTACCGCCCAGAATATCGCCCAGCCGGCCGAAGGCCTTGTCCTCGTTGAAATACGGCGCGTTCTCCGGCAGCATATCCCTCAGAATTCCGGCCGGACTGGGCACGATCAGCGCCGTGCAGGGCTTACCGCTGGCGGCAAAGAAATCCCGGATATACCCGGCGTTCTTCTCCAGCCTTACCCAGTCAAAGCTGTCATCGGTCACCTTGGCAAAGTACCTCCCGTTCGCGCCCAGATAGGTGCCGCTGATGTCCTCCTTGCCCTCGGCCCGCTGCAGCACCGACCGGGCGGCGGTCCAGAAGTCCCGGAAGACGATCTGGTCGCTGGTATAGTCCTCCACGTCCTCCATGAAGTCGCCGGACATGACACGGTCCCAGGTGAGTCTGGGCGTCAGCTGCAAATAGCGGTTCTCGTTCTCCGAGAATGCCCGGTCCGGCGTCAGGAAGAAGCTGCCGACAGACAGCGCCAACAGTATGCCGCCGATGGCGATCAGCGGCGCGATGCCGCTTCGTTTCTTCATAGCGCCGCCTCCTTAAAATCTAAAGTACAAAAACGGGTTGTAACTGTCGCCCACCAGAAACGCCATGCTCACCAGCAGCACAAGGACGATCCACACCGTTCGCAGTCCGTCCGACAGGGCGGGGGAGAGGGCCTGTTCCCGCTTTTCCCACAGCCGCTTGGGAAGGCTCGTGCAGCCGATGACGGCCAGGACCAGCAGCAGCCAGCCGCACCGCAGCAGGTACGCCGTGGTGCTGTCGGCAAAGGTTCCGGAGAACATATGGCCCACATAGGCCCCCAGCGCGCCGAGGTCTGTGATGGCGAACAGCACCCAGCCCATGACAAAGCAGAAGCAGGTGTACACGTGCCCTACGAACCGGGGCGCCTTGTCCAGCCACTTCAGCAGGAACGTCTTTTCCAACAGCAGCAGTATGGCGTAGTACACGCCCCACAGCACGAAATTCCAGTTGGCGCCGTGCCACAGGCCGGTCAGCAGCCAGACGATGGCAATGTTCAGGAGCTGCCGCCCCTTGCCCTTGCGGTTGCCGCCCAGGGGGATGTAGACGTACTCCCGGAACCAGGTGGACAGGCTGATGTGCCACCGCCGCCAGAACTCGGTGACGGAACGGGACTCATAGGGATAGTTGAAGTTCTCCAGGAAATGGAACCCGAAGAAATGCCCCAGGCCGATGGCCATGTCCGAGTAGCCGGAGAAGTCAAAATAGATCTGGAACGTGTACGCGATGGCGCCGATCCACGCCGTGACCGCTGTGGGGTCCGACATGGCGGCGATGTCCTCCCAGATGGCGCCCATCTGGTTGGCGATGAGCACCTTCTTGCCCAGACCGATCACCAGTCGCTGCAAACCCTCGCTGGCCTCGCTCATCGACTCCCGCCGATGCTCCAGGTCGTAGGCTACTGTCTTGTACTGCACGATAGGCCCCGCGATCAGCTGGGGGAACAGCGTCACGTACGCGCCGAAGTCCACGATGTTCCGCTGGGGCGGCACCAGCCCCCGGTACACGTCGATGGTATAGCTCATGGTCTGGAAGGTGTAGAAGGAGATGCCGATGGGCAGCAGCAGTCCCAGCGCCGGGATGGCTGTGCCCAGCAGACCGTTCAGGTTGCTGATGGCAAAATCCGTGTACTTGAAAAAGCCCAGGATCGCCAGGTTTCCCACCACAGAGATGACCAGCACCGCCTTGGCGCCGCCCTCCCTTCCCTTGCTCCGAAAGCGGCCGATGGCCAGACCGTTGCAGTAGTCGAACACCGTGGAGAACAGCATGATCAGAATGTACTTCGGCTCACCCCAGCCGTAAAACAGCAGGCTGAAGACAAGCAGCAACCCGTTCCGCAGCTTCCGTGGGCAGATATAGTATAAAATAGCCACCAGCGGCAAAAACGCCAGTAAAAATGTGGTGCTGCTGAATACCATGTGATGTGCTCTCCTTTGCGGATAGTCAGAAAAAGGAACAGGGCGGGCTTGCCCGCCCTGTTCGAAACAGATGTCACTTCACGCCGGCCAGCTTACCCATCTGATAGCTGCCGCGTATGGCGGACAGATTGTTGACGAACAACACGTCCGTCACGCCCTTGGCCTTGGCCAGTGCGCTGACGCTGCCGCCGTAATACCGGTAGTCCACCACATACACCGTCTGGTAGTGGTCCACCAGAAACGGTACAAAGGCGTTGCCGAAGGACTCCTTCACCACGATGCAGCTCTGCCCATTGCTGACCTCGGGGTTCTCGATCACGGTGAAGGGGTTGTCGCCCATGATGAACGTGCCGTATTTCAGGCTGGCCGCTGCGGTGGATTCGTCAAAGATCACCTTGCCGCCGGTGAGCTCGCTGTTCTCGCTGCTGCCGTACTTCATGGCGGCGGTGCTGCTGACGGGATGATAGGCGTTCACCGTATCCGGGTCATCCGCCATGGCCTGAGGCTTGCCGCCGTCGTTGTAGAACGAGCCCAAAAAGCCCGTGTACTGGCTCACCTCATAGTCGCTGAGGTCGTGGGGCGTAATGCCCTTGACATTGCAGAACTGCACATAGGCGTAATAGGCGCCCAGCGCCGTCCAATGGTGGTCGGTGCGGAAATAGATGTACTCCGTCCGATGGGCGTTCAGCGCGTCATGCAGGGGCACCGTTTTTATATTCTGCCCCATTCCCGCCAGAATATCCTTTTCAGCCTGTGCCTGATCGCTGCCGGGTATGTCGCTGAGCAGGCTGTCCGGCAGGGTGATGCTGCTGGACAGGGGGATCGCCATGGCGTAGACATTGCTGACGCCGCTGAGGCTGTCCGCCACGGCGTTGACCGTGGACTGGTACTTCTCCGCCAGGGAGCCCACATAGTTGTACATCTCATATCCGGCATTGCCCACAATGTATACGCCGCCGGACTGATAGGGCGTGGCGTCGGTGGTGATAACATTGGGTGTTGCCGGCTTCGTGGTGGTCACGGTGGACTTATCGGTGTTCCCGCTTTGACCACCCTTTTGATCACCCTCCGGGTCCTTCGCGGTGTTGTCCGCGTCGCCGGTCCCGTCAGGCTCGCCGTCCGCGGGCTGGGTGACGGCAGGGCTGTCTGTATCCTTGTCCGGCGCCTTTTTACCGCTGAATACATCGGTGAAGATAGCCAGCACCGCCACCACCAGCGCCGCGGCGGCGATCAGAAGCAGCAGCGCGCCGCCTCCGCCCCGCTGCCGCCGTTCATAGCGCGGACTCATCCTACATACTCCTTGATGACCGCATTGGCGGTGTCGGTGTCAGAGGTGACGCACAGCACCACGCAGGTGCCATAGGTGCCGAAAACCGCGCTGCCCAAGCGCTCAGCCTCCTCGGGCTGATAGCGCTCGGCCTCCTGCGTCTGGCTGTCCAGCAGCTCCTGCATGGCGATCTTCACCGCTGATGCGTCCGTCTTATCCTTGCAGGACACCACAAAGATCTCCTCCATGGTGCTGCCGTCAGACATGAAGGCCATGGCGGAGCAGCCCTGCGGCAGATCCAGGTAGTTGCCGGGGTCAATGGCGGACACGGTGGTGTCGAACTGTACCCGCTCGGCCAGCGCACGGCCCAGCGCCTCGGCGTCCACGGTGGCAGATGCCTTGTCGCCGCAGGCGACCAGAGAGACAGCGGTCATGACCGCCAGCACAAGAGTGATTATACGTTTCATAGATATGCTCCTTATCCTCATTCCGAACTGTTTTGCCCGCCGGTACGCAAGATACCGGCTCAATACATCATTATAATACAAACCGCGCGGAAGTAAAAGGGGGTAAATACAAACAAGCCATTTATTTTCCGCCAAGGCTTTCACTACCTATGACGGAGCGACCCCGCCGCGGGTTCCGAAAAAAAGAGACCGCAAAGCGGTCTCTTTTTCAAAAGTCGATGGTCCCGTTCAGCACCTTCAGGTCGTAGGGCTCGAACACCACCCTGCGGTAGGCGTCCACGTCCATCTTCACGCCCGTCCAGTCGCTGTGTATCTCGCCGTTCTGCTTGATGAGGATGTCGTACAGAATGTCGTAGGTCACGCCGTCCGGTCCCTTTTCCTCGATGGTGGAGTAGGGCAGTGTCTTGTGGTACGTCATGTGCAGGCCCTTGTATTCGAAGTGGAAGCCGTTGCGCATCCGGCAGCCGTCCAGCCCCTTGTAGGTGAACAGGCGCTTCAGGTCCTGCAATATCTTGTCGTGTTCCTCTTCGTACAGGTTCTCCGGTGTCGTCTCGGTATAATCATACCGGAACTGGATGGGGATACGATAGGGCAGGAAGCGTTCCACATAGTCCACCAGCTTCGCCGCCGGATAGTTCTTGTACAGCACGCAGTTGATGCGCGTGGGGCAGGCGATCTTCCCCAGCACCTGGTCAGGGCTCTCCTCCACATAGTGCTGCAGGTGGCGGGAGATGTTCATGCAGGTGATCTTGTCTTTGTTCCTCTCCGTGAAGGCCAGCATTTCCTCGAAGGAGGTGTGGGCCTGGGCGGGGAAGGTGGTGTTGATATAGATCTTGTGGGTGGCGGGGATGGCGTCCAGCATCTGCTGCAGTGCGTTCAGGTCGGCCAGCGGCTCGCCGCCGGTGAACACAAAATCGCACCGGGGCGTGATGCCGTCCATCACCTGGATGCTTGCCAGTATCTTCTCCAGACTGAAGCCGGAGCAGTCCGCGTATTCTTTTTTGTTGATGCAGAAGGGGCAGTTGTTCTGGCAGTCGTAGGGTACGAACACCGTCACGGTGGCGCCGCCTTCCCGCGTTTTATAGGGATGGGTCATGTTGTTGACAACCTCACATCAAAATGTACCAAAACATTGTAAAACAAATAGTGATGGAAAGCAAGGGAAATGTTCAAAAATCTATTGTTTTCTTCTTAACAAAGTACCTGCGCTCCGCCGTCAGTAGGCGCTGTCCGCCAGCTCGGCGCGAATAGCGGCAAAGGCCGCCTCCTCCCCCCGCTCCTTCAGCAGCAGCAGCCACCGGTCCAGCAGTGCCGCCGTCTCCGGATGCATGAAGCGGCTGGCATCCGTCCGCCGCAGGTCCTTGCTCCGCTGGTAGTAGTCGTAGGGGGAGGCGTCCGTATATGCGTCGCCCTGATAGACCCGGCAGGCGGCGATCCGATCGCAGAACATCTCCGCCACATACTTTTTCGGCATTTTGCATCCGCCGATATAGATGGTCCCATCCTCCCGGCGGCAGTAGTCGATCCAGTACTCAAAGTGGTGGCGGTTGCGCCCCTTGTGGTGCAGCCACGCCAGACTCACGCCGTTTTCCAGGCGCTCCTGGTCGTTGGGGCTGCGCCAGCCCTGGTAGTATTTTACGCCCCGCCAAAACTCCGAGGGGCTGTATTTGCTCAGGTCGTGGGTCAGGCCCTGCCACACCAGACTCAGCTTGAAGCAATAGTGCCGCACCAGGCGCCGGTGACGGTTGACGGTATGTAAATGCGCGCGGAATGGCATGGGGGCACCTCCTGAAACAAGCTACCTGACAGTATAGCACATCCGGCGCGAAAAGGACAGGGAAAATTTCCGCCGGGGCATAAGACGGCGCAAAGCGCGGCAGACTACGCGGGAGGTGAGACGTACATGGTCGATATGGCATTTTTTCGCGGCGGACTGGGGCGCTGGCTGCCGCCGTCCGTACCGCCGGTGGACGAGGCGGTGCTGCTGCGCCGGTGCTGGGAGCTGTTGGTGCTGGACCGGCCCGGCACGGCGCGGCTGGCGGCGTTGGGCCGCGCGCCGCTGTGCCGCACGGTGCTGCTGCCCCAGGAGAACACCGCCGCGCCTCTGCGGGCGCAGCAGGTGGTGGGCTGCGGCCTGTCGCCCCGATGCAGCCTGACGCTGTCCGGCCTGACGCCCCGCCCGGTGCTGTGCGTGCAGCGGCGGCTGACGGCGGTGAACGGCGCGGCCATCGAGCCGCAGGATATCCCCCTGCCCCTGCGCTGGGGGCGCCTTCCGCCGGAGGCGCTGCTGCTGGCCGCCGGCGCCTGGCTGCTGGCGGAGGGCCGTCTGCCGGACTGAAAAGCAAGAGGAGCGCCCACATGGGCGCTCCTCTTGCTTTCTCCCCGGTTTCCCCTGTCGGTGTCAGCATAAGGTATCCAGCTTTTCGGTGAATAGCTTGTCGTTGATCTGGAACAAGGTCATGCTGTGGCTCAGACCATAGAGAATGATGGCGTCCCGCCGGTCACGGGTGTACAGCGGCGCGTGCCGCGCCTGCCGCAGCAGGTCCTGGGCGTCCTCCACCGATGCGCCCAGGCCGAAGCATACGCACAGCAGGCGGTTGCGGGAGGGGAAGCGGCAGCCGGAGAACAGCTGGTGCAGATATACTTCGCTGATACCGGACTGCTTGGCCAGCGCGGCCTTGGAGAGGCCGGTGGTGGTATAGAGCCGCTGCAGCGTCAGCTGTAGCGGCGTGTCCCGGAAATTTTCATTGTTCTCCGACAGAAAGCGGTCCAGATTATTGCTGCTCGGCAAATTCAAATATATGTGGGTGTATTTGAAGTGATTTCACAAGAAAAACTTTCGCAAATATGTTAATATTTCACCTGCTATTTAGGACACCTCGTTTTCTTAGTATCAAAATAGTATCACAGAAAGCCTGCGATTGCAAGGGATCTAGGCTTTGCAAGCCCCTGCCAAAATTGGCCTCAATTTGAGGCCAATTTCGGCTACTGACCTCCGCCCAAAATTAAAGGAGGCGGGCAAGCACCCCTAGGGCTTGCCCGCCTTGATAACCGCAGGGCAAGACCGGGCGGGGCGGTCAATGGCGGCGCACTTGTGCGCCGTTCATCTCGACCATTGACAGCCCCGACAGAGGTTGCTGCTCCCCGATAAAATTCGTATTTGTTACTCGATACTGAACTCAGCGAATAGGTAAAAACCATCGTCTGTACCATAAGAGCCATCTTCTGTCGATGGATAAAAGAACTTAACGACTCTGTATTCTCCCGCCGAAAGCGAACCATATATTTCAGACCAATTGATATTCAAATCTCTTTCTCCTTGAAAAATATATGTTTCGGTGTCAGTAGTTCTATCGCCGATCTCTTTTACTGGTGACCATTTATCATCTTCCTTTTTTTCAATAGAAAAATCGTAATTGATCCCGCCATTGATATCAATTCCTGTGTTATTTGAAATGCGAACTGTCAAACCTGAAGGAGTTACACTTCCCTCTACAACTTTCATCGTGACATCCCCAAAATTGATATTTTTATTCTGGACGCAACCTGCCATCCATAGTGCAAGTACAAAGCAAAGTGATAATACGAGAATCTTTTTCATTTCATATACCTCCACAACAAATCCATCATTTTTCTCCACTACTTTTATATGATATTTCGGTTTACCATTTATTTTTTAGAACAGCATATCATAAACCTATAGGAAAATCTACTTTTTTACCTACCTCCCCGGTCAAAAGTGCGCCGTGTTCGATTGCCACTTTTCTCTGCCTGTTCCCGCTGTTTATCGGCCCGTACTGCCGCCTGCGCCTGCTGGCGGCGTGCCTTGCCGCGGCGCTGGTTGCCTTGGCGGTCTGGCTGTGGCCGGCCGCCGAAACGGAGCCGCAGCGCCCGGACAGCGCAGCCGATCCGGCCGCTGCGACCGATCCGGCCCCGGATCCCTATCTGGCGGCCTGCCAGACCTACTATACCGCCGGGGACGGGCGGGAGTACCATGTGTTCACCGCCATGACGCCGAACCTCTATGACCCCACCACGCCGGTGGGCTACTGTTGCAGGCTGATCCCCGATGGGAGCGGCAATGACTTCCCCGCCACCGTCATGGTGCAGGATGCGACCACACAGGAGGACTGCCCGGAGGACTTTGCAGCGCTGCTGGACAGCTGGGACGTGTCCGTCACCGCGCCGGAGGGCGTGAGCCGGGTGAAGCTGTGGGACGCGGAGGAGGAAACACCGGAGTCCCCGGCGCTGCTGTACCGGCGGCTGCGTGCGGATCCCACCTGCACCCACAACGAGGTGGTCTGGACGCTGCGCATGAAGAGCGGCGACGTGCTGCACCTGACCATGACCGTGGAATTTGAGGAGCAGCAGGCGCTGCGCATCACGCCGGAGGACGCGCCGCTGGAAACGGCGCAGGAGCTGCAGGCGCTGCTGGATCGGCTGGCGGAGGAGTACGACGCGGACACGTCCATCACGGTGGAGCTGCCGGACGTGACCTATGACGCGCCGGTGTCGGTGGGCTGCGCGGTCACACTGAAGGGCAGCGGCACTGCCTTCGCCGCGCCGGTGACGGTAACGCCCCTGAGCGACACGGAGCGGTGCCACGCCTACGTCCGCTTTTCGGAGGTCAGCTTCGAGGGAGACGGAGGCGGAACCGGCGTGACCGCCAGAGCGCCCACCTATCTGGAGAACTGCCGCGTGACCGGCTGGGACGTGGGCGCGCTGGCCGTGAACGGCGGCTGGGTCTATCTCCACGGCGGGTATATCGGCGGCAACGGGGTGGGCGCGCGGTACGACTCCGCGTACAGCAACTCCTATACATATACCATCAGGCACATCGACTTTTTGAACAACACCACGGCGCTGGAGCTTCTGTGCCTGCCGCCGAACTCCTATGCGGCGCTGGATGACTGCCGCTTCCGGGGCAACGGAACGGATGTATACAACCCCGGCGGCTACCGCATCGAGGTGAACAACGGCACGGAGGTCACCTTGTGAGAACGTAAAAAAGAACCGCCCGAAGGCGGTTCTTTTTTCGTGCGGGAAGGACCGTTTACAGGTTCTTCTCGTAGGACTCGATCATCTTCTTGACCATCTGGCCGCCCACGGAGCCGGCCTCGCGGCTGGTCAGGTGACCGTTGTAGCCGTTCTTCAGGTTCACGCCGACCTCAGAGGCGGCCTCCATCTTGAACTGATCCATAGCGGCCTTGGCCTCGGGGACATTCAGCTTGTTGCTGTTCTTGGTAGACATAGTTGTGTTCTCCTTTCATGTTGTGGGGCAAATGCCCTTGTTGGGTATCGCAACGGTAGTTTTGCCGCGCGACAGCGCGATATGCATGAAAAACAGTGGCAAATGCTGGATACGGCGCGCAAAAAGGATAGACAAACGGGCGTATTCATGGTATACTGAATTCACTTGACAGCGAGGGGGACCTTCTTTCAGGAAGGACCGAGCAGGGAGGAAGAGGAAAAAGCGCGGCAGCTGCCGCGCTTTTTCGCGTCCTGCGCCGGACAAAAAAGAGGGAGATGACAACACCATCTCCCTCTCCGCTATGTAAAAAATAAGTCGGAGCAAGCATATAAACCTGCTCCGACGTGTAATAGCGAGACACTATAGATATTTGTAGAGTAGCATAGTTTAGCTATTATCACAATCAATAAATCCAAGAATTTTCACGCCAAATGGCGTTATTGTAAATTCGTCAATATCAAAATCATTATTCATGCCAGCATATATTTGATGATAGGCACAAATGATTTTTAGTCTGTCCAGTTTTGAATAGGATATGGCCAATGCATTGATTCCTTCAGAAATCTCAGGAGTAAAACTGCCATCCTCGTTCTCAAATGTAGAAAGCACCATATTGCTCATCTTAAATTTACCGTCTGGATCTGAATGGCGAAACGGTGAAATATCTTTCCACTCCACAACTTTTGTATAATCACCTTCTCCTTTTTCAATAATTACTTTTTTAATCGCCTTAAGGGCAGTTATATCGCTTGCGTTTAGTTGACACAGCATTTCAATTACTTGATCATCACCGATCCTATTTTGACGATTCATTGCATAGTCAATAATAGCTTTGGCTGTGGTATGTGTAAGTTCTGGAAACGCCTCAAAACAGTGAAATTTTAAAAGTTTCCTAATCGCATAGTAATCATGTTCATTTAGCTCTTTGAGATTCTGCAAAAATAAATCCGAGTCTTTGCCTAAAAGTGTTTCAATTTCAGCGAGACGCCGTTCAACAAAGCGTCCTTCAACCGCCCAGCCAAAAATTTCTGCAATGCCCCCGCAGAACGGTGCAGTGGCTAAACCAGCTTTAATTCCTAAAACGGCTAAATCTTTGGCAACATTGGACATATTAATCTCCACCTAAATCGATTTTCATGGTATACAACCCAGCTCATTTTTACTATCTCACAATATACCACATTATTTGCCAACTCGCAATAAGCAGCTACAATAGCCTCATCACCTACAAAGGAGTTGAGGCTATGCCGACCACCTATCCCACAGAGTTAAAAGTCAAAACTATTCGCCGCTATGAAAAGGGTGAGTCAATCAAAGCACTAAGCCAAGAGCTACATATTTCCCAAAGCACCCTGTACCAATGGCGCAAAGAATACTGCTCGATCAAAACGCCCAACCATACCTACACGCCTGCTGAATTCGATGCCATCTCCCGCCGCCTGCAAAAGCTGGAGCATCATATGGAGATCATTCGCCAGACCGAGTATCTGTCGAATATACCCTTGCAGAAAAAGCTTGCCACTCTTGAGGAACTCTATCATCGACCGGGCAATCCTTTCAGTGTCCATGAGCTGTGTGACGCTCTTGATGTGGCAAGGGGGACCTTCTACAACCACATCTTCCGTAAGGCGGACAGAAGCCAATACCAAGAGGAACAAGCTCAGCTCATGCTGAAGGTCAAGCAGATATTTGATGACAGTGAACAGCGTTTTGGCGCGGAAAAGATACGCATCGTCTTAGCTGAGAGCGGCATTCGTGTTGGTAAAAAGCGTATTTCTGCCATCATGCAGGAGTTAGGCCTATGTAGCGTCCGGACAGACGCAAAAAAGCAGTTCAAGCGTAAGCAACAGTATGCAAAGCAAAATCTGCTGAAACGGGAGTTTTCAGCAGAGCATCCCAATCAGATCTGGGTCAGTGACATTACATACTTCAAGGTCAAAAGCTATTGGGTCTATCTCTGCATCATCCTGGATCTATACTCCCGCAAGGTTATCGGCTGGCGGGTATCGAAACATATGAGTACACATCTGGTCACAGCAACCTTTAAGGCCACTTATCAAGAGCGAGGGAGACCGCAAAACCTGACCTTTCACAGTGACCGAGGCAGCCAATATGTTTCAAAAACACTGACTGGGTTATTTCAGCAGTGTGGTGTGAAGCAATCTTTCTCAGCTACAGCCAGACCACTGGATAATGCCGTTGCCGAGACTTTCTTTTCCTCCTTCAAACGGGAGGAGGCCTACCGAAAAGACTACACCTCCGAACAGCACTTTCGCAAGAGTGTGGAGGAGTATATTTGGTTCTACAATGAGGTGCGCCCCCACCAGACGCTGAACTACAAGACGCCGCAGGCGTTTGAGGATAACTACAAGCCCGTTTTATCGAAAAGCAGTGTCTAAATAGGCGTTGCATGTAAAAATATTAGTTTTGCGTTTCGCGAGTTTTGGAAAGACGGCATCTTGACATAAAAAAAGCAAAAAGCCCTGTATTACAAGGCTTCTCGGATATGACAAGTCCCACTTTTCGATAAAAATGTTCGAAAAGTGGGACTCATTCAGCATGGTCCGAGTGTCGAGATTCGAACTCGAGGCCTCTTGAACCCCATTCAAGCGCGATACCAAACTTCGCCACACCCGGATATTCTGTTGTGCCTCAAACAGCCCACTTAGAATACCACAGTTTTCGGCGGTTTGCAAGTCCTATTTTGAATTTTTTTCAAATTTCTTCCGAGGCTTTTTGTTGACAAAGGCGTCGGCGCATGGTAATATAATACTCGCGTTTGGCACGAGAGACGCTTTTGCACACGGAGAGATGGCTGAGTGGTCGAAAGCACCGGTCTTGAAAACCGGCGATGTGAAAGCATCCGTGGGTTCGAATCCCACTCTCTCCGCCAGAAAATAAATATGTATGCGGAAGTACCCAAGTGGCCGAAGGGGCTCCCCTGCTAAGGGAGTAGGCCGTCAAAAGCGGCGCGAGGGTTCAAATCCCTCCTTCCGCGCCAGCAAAAAGAGACATCCGAAAGGATGTCTCTTTTTGCTTCACGCGGCTGATTTTGCCCTTCCCCCGTGAAAACCACCCGTTGACAAACCGCGCCGAACGGTTTATACTTATTGCCATCAAAAAGGCAGTGACGAAGAAGAAGCTGTTTTTCCGCGGCCAAAGAGAGGGGCGCCCCCGGCTGAAAGCACCCCGCCAAGGACACGGCCCGTACCACTTCCGAGCCGCCTGCGACGAGCAGGACGGGTATCTCCCGTTACAGAGATCGAAAGCGACGGCGTATGCCGGATCTCTTCCGCCGATACTGCGTTGCAGAAGCTTGAAATACAGACCGTATTCCTGCGCTCCTGCGCCTTGTCTCGACGAAAGATATCCCGCCATCCGCAGCGGACAGTAAAAATGCTGCGCAGGCCGTAAGCAGGGTGGAACCGTGGAGTAATGCCTATTACCTCACCCCTGATACCATTCAGGGGTGGGGATTTTTATTTATCCCGCCCCGATCACAAGGAGGAACAGACTATGAGCGAAGTCAACAAGGAAAACAAGGAATTTACGTTTGAAAACGAACAGTACCGCAAGACCTACTGGCATACCTGCTCCCACATCCTGGCCCAGGCTGTCAAGCGCCTGCACCCGGAGGTGAAGCTGGCCATCGGCCCCAGCATCGACAACGGCTTTTATTACGATCTGGACGCGCCCTTCGCCTTCACCCAGGACGACCTGGGCGAGATCGAGGCTGAAATGCGTAAGATCTGTAAAGAGAAGCTGAAGCTGGAGCGCTTCGAGCTGCCCCGCGCCGAGGCCGTCAAGTACATGGAGGAAAAGGAAGAGCCCTACAAGGTGGAACTCATCAACGATCTGCCCGAGGACGCCCACATCTCCTTCTACAAGCAGGGCGAGTTCGTGGACCTGTGCGCCGGTCCCCATGTGGACTCCACCGGCCGCATCAAGGGCAACGGCATCAAGCTGACCGCCTGCAACGCCGCTTACTGGCGCGGCGACTCCAACCGCCAGACCCTGCAGCGTATCTACGGCGTGGCCTTCCCCAGCAAGGACGAACTGGATGCCTATCTGAAGGAGCGGGAGGAGGCCGTGAAGCGCGACCACAATAAGCTGGGACGCGAGCTGGAATATTTCACCACTGTGGACTGCATTGGCCAGGGCTTGCCCATCCTGCTGCCCAAGGGTGCCCGCGTTATCCAGCTGCTGCAGCGCTGGGTGGAGGACACCGAGCAGCAGCGTGGCTATCTGCTGACCAAGACGCCCCTGATGGCCAAGCGTGAGCTGTACAAGATATCCGGTCACTGGGATCATTATCTGGACGGTATGTTCGTCATGGGCGATCCCGCGGATGAGACGAAGGAGTGCTTTGCCCTGCGTCCCATGACCTGCCCGTTCCAGTATCAGGTGTTCCTGAACCGCGGCCGCAGCTACCGCGACCTGCCCATGCGTCTGGGCGAGACATCCACCCTGTTCCGCAACGAGGACTCCGGTGAGATGCACGGCCTGATCCGCGTCCGCCAGTTCACCATCTCCGAGGGACATCTGGTGCTGCGCCCCGACCAGCTGGAGGAGGAGTTCAAGCAGTGCCTGGATCTGGCCAAGTACTGCCTGGGCACCGTGGGCCTGTTGGAAAAGTGCACGTTCCGCTTCTCCCAGTGGGACCCCGCCAACCCCAACAACAAGTACGAGGGCACGGCGGAGCAGTGGGACCACGCCCAGGCCGCCATGGAGCGCATCCTGAAGGATCTGAACGTGGACTACACCGTGGGCATCGACGAGGCCGCGTTCTACGGCCCCAAGCTGGACATCCAGTACAAGAATGTGTACGGCAAGGAGGATACCCTTGTCACCATCCAGATCGATATGCTGCTGGCGGAGCGCTTCGGCATGTACTATATCGATGAGAACGGCAACAAGGCCCTGCCCTATATCATCCACCGCACGTCTCTGGGCTGCTATGAGCGGACGCTGGCCTACCTGATCGAGGAGTACGCCGGCGCGCTGCCCACCTGGATGATGCCCGAGCAGGTACGCTTCCTGCCTATTACTGACCGCGCTGCCGACTACTGCGTGCAGCAGGCCGCGGAGCTGCGCAAGCAGGGCTTCCGCGTGGAGGTGGACAGCCGCAACGAGAAGATCGGCAAGAAGATCCGCGAGGCTACCCTGGAGAAGATCCCCTTCATGCTGGTGGTTGGCGACCGCGACATGGAGAACGGCACCGTCTCCGTCCGTACCCGCAAGGGCGAGGACCTGGGCGCCATGACGCTGGAGGATTTCTCTGCCAAGCTGCGCCAGATCGTGGATGAGAAGCAGAAGATCTGACGAGTGCCATAAGTTATAAGGTAAGCGAGAGAGACAGGCGGAAGCCTGTCTCTTTTGCTGCAGTCAGACAAAAAACAGATTTCGCCAAAAGAAAAGTTTATTGTAGCAAAACAGCGGGCTTCTGACAGAAAACCGCATGAAAAATACATGAAAATGATACAAATGCGCCAAAAATTGGGAAAGTGTGTGGATGAAAAACAAGGAGATGCACGATTGGACACCATTCAGAGGCACAAATATGTTGACAGAGTGTGAACTTATCTGGTAAAATCAAATGGGTGCGCAGCACCCGAATGCATAGAAGTGAATGGGGCGCGCCCTGTTCGCTGTTTCCTTCTGGCGGAGGAAACAACAAACTATGGTAAAGGAATTAGGAGGTAAACATGAAAAAAGTAGTTTCTCTGCTGCTGGCTCTCATCATGGCGTTCTCCCTGGTCGCCTGCGGCGAAAAGAAGGGCGAGACCGATGATAACACCGTGCCCTACAAGATCGGCATCGTGACCGGCTCCGTCTCTCAGTCCGAGGATGATCGCCGCGGCGCCGAGGCCTTCCAGAAGGAGTATGGCGAGGATATGGTCCAGCTGGCCATCTATCCCGACAACTTCACCGAGGAGACCGAGACCACCATCCAGAGCATCGTGAACCTGTCCGCCGACCCCCTGATGAAGGCCATCATTGTCAATCAGGCTGTCCCCGGCACCACCGAGGCTTTCCGCAAGATCAAAGAGACTCGCCCCGACATCATCTGCATCGCAGGTGAGTCACACGAGGATCTGCCCGAGATCGGCTCCGCTGCCGACCTGGTCACCAACAATGACTTCGTCTCCCGCGGCTACCTGATCATCCGCACCGCTCACGAGCTGGGCTGCGATACCTTCGTACATATCTCCTTCCCCCGCCACATGTCCTACGAGACCATGAGCCGCCGCGTGGCCATCATGAAGGCCGCCTGCGAGGAGTTCGGCATGAAGTTCGTCCTGGAGACGGCTCCCGATCCCACCTCTGACGTCGGCGTTTCCGGCGCTCAGGCCTACATTCTGGAGCAGGTGCCCGCATGGGTCGAGAAGTACGGCCAGAACGCTGCCTACTTCTGTACCAACGATGCGCACACCGAGCCTCTGCTGAAGCGCCTGCTGGAGTGCGGCGGCTACTTCATCGAGGCCGACCTGCCCTCTCCCCTGATGGGTTATCCCGGTGCTCTGGGTCTGGATCTGACCGAGGAGGCCGGTGATTTTGAGAAGATTCTGACCAAGGTCGAGTCCGCCATCGTTGAGAAGGGCGGCGCCGATCACTTCGGCACCTGGGCTTACTCCTACGGCTACACCCTGTCCGCCGGTCTTGCTCTGCACGCCAAGAACGTGCTGGACGGCAAGAGCGAGCTGAAGGACATGGACGATGTGGCTGCCGCGCTGCAGGTCTACTCTCCCAAGGCGGCCTGGAACGGCGCCAGCTACACCAACGCCACCACCGGCGCGAAGTCTGAAAACGTGTTCCTGATCTATCAGGATACCTATATCATGGGCGATCCCGGCCACTTCATGGGCAATGCCGACGTGGAGATCCCGGAGAAGTACTTTACCATCAGCTGACGACAGGCTTTTGAAGCAACCATTAAAGCGGGGAGGGAGGGCATCCTCCCTCCTCGCTGCTATAGGTAGGGATGAATATGGAAAAGAACAATGCTCCGCTGCTTGAGATGCGGAATATCAAAAAGGGCTTTTTCGGCAATCAGGTGCTCACAGACATCAACTTCACCTTGAAAGAGGGCGAGGTGCTGGGTCTGGTGGGCGAAAACGGCGCCGGAAAGAGCACCTTGATGAAAATACTGTTTGGCATGGACGTGATCCGTGAGACGGGCGGCTACGAGGGGGATGTCCTGATCGACGGAGAAAAAGTGCAGTTCAACACCCCCTTTGATGCGCTGAAGGCCGGCATCGGCATGGTGCATCAGGAGTTCTCGCTGATCCCCGGCTTTACTGCCACGGAGAACATCCTCCTCAACCGCGAGCCCAAGAAAAAAAGCGTCATTTCAGAAGTGTTCGGCCCGCGCCTGGACACTCTCGACTATAAGGAAATGGATAACCGCGCCGCAAAAGCCATTGAGAAGATGGGCGTGGCTATCGACCAGAAGATGGTCATCAGCAGCATGCCCGTGGGACACAAGCAGTTTACGGAGATCGCCCGCGAGCTGAGCAAGGAGAACCTGAAGCTGCTGATCTTGGACGAGCCCACCGCCGTGCTCACCGAGCAGGAGGCACAGGCGCTGCTGGACTCCATCCGCGGCATGGCCTCCCGGGGCATCGCCGTGATCTTCATCACCCACCGCCTGCAGGAGATCCTGTCGGTGTGCGATAAGGTGGTCATCATGCGGGACGGTTATGTGGTCAAGGACGTGCCCGCCCGCGAGACGGACGTCCGCGACATCACCCACTACATGGTGGGGCGCGAGGTGGCTGCCGGCGGCGCTGCCCACGACATCCGCGACCACTCCGATGCCCGCACCATTCTGTCCATCCGCAAGCTGTGGGTGGATATGCCCGGCGAGATCGTCCGCAACGTGGATCTGGACGTGAAGGAGGGCGAGATCCTGGGCATCGGTGGTCTGGCCGGCCAGGGCAAGCTGGGTATTCCCAACGGTGTGATGGGCCTGTACGAGGCGGGCGGCACCGTGGAGTTCGACGGCAAGCCTATCGCGCTGAACAGCCCCCGGAAGTGTCTGGACTCCCAGCTGGCCTTCGTGTCCGAGGATCGGCGCGGCGTGGGTCTGCTGCTGGATGAGTCACTGGAGTGGAACGTGGCGTTCCCCGCCATGCAGGTGCAGAACAAGTTCCTGAAGAGAATGGGTTTCTTCACATGGCGCGACGAAAAGGCCATCCACACGGTGACGAACCGGTATATCGATGAATTGCAGATCAAGTGTACCGGCTCCAGCCAGAAGGCCAGAGAGCTGTCCGGCGGCAACCAGCAGAAGGTGTGTCTGGCCAAGGCGTTCGCGCTGGAGCCCCGCTTCCTCTTCGTGTCCGAGCCTACCCGCGGTATCGACGTGGGCGCCAAGGCGCTGGTGCTGGAGGCGCTGAAGAAATTTAACCGCGAATCCGGCGTCACGGTGGTGATGATCTCCTCCGAGCTGGAGGAGCTGCGCCAGATCTGCGACCGCATCGCCATCGTCTCCGGCGGCAGGGTCGCCGGTATCCTGCCTGCTGACCATTCCTCCGAGGAGTTCGGTATGCTCATGGTCAGTCAGGTGAAGTAAGGAGGAAGAAATGGGCAATACGACCACACTTGGAAACAAGTCAAAATTCAGAGAGTTGGTGGACAGCTTCGGCCTGCCGCGTCTGATCATCGCGTGCTTCCTGCTGCTGCTGCTCATCGCCGCGCCCTGCGTGGGGCTGGATTTCCCCACACAGATCACCAATATCATCACCCGTTTCAGCTGGAACGCCGTGATGGTGCTGGCCATGGTGCCCATGGTACACTCCGGCTGCGGCCTGAACTTCGGCCTGCCGCTGGGTATCGTGTCCGGACTGCTGGGTGCCACGCTGTCCATCGAGCTGGGCTATACGGGGTTTGCCAGCTTCCTGATGGCCATCCTCATCGCCACGCCCTTTGCCCTGCTGTTCGGCGGCGGCTACGGCTGGCTGCTGAACAAGATCAAGGGCGGCGAAATGATGATCGCCACCTATGTGGGCTTCTCGTCCGTGTCCTTCATGTGCATGATGTGGCTGCTGCTGCCGTATAAGCATCCCACCATGGTGTGGGGCTTCTCCGCCAGCGGTCTGCGTACCGTCATCTCGCTGGAGGGCTATTACGACAAGGCGCTGGCCAACATTCTGACCATCGACCTGAACAGCATCGGCATCAATCTGGTGATCCCCACCGGTACGCTGCTGTTCTTCGTGCTGCTGGCCGTGCTGATGTGGGCGTTCCTGCACACCAAGACCGGCACCGCCATGACCGCTGTGGGCTCCAACCCCGCCTTTGCCCGCGCAGCGGGCATCAACGTGGACAAGATGCGGCTTATCTCCGTGATCATGTCCACCTGGCTGGGCGCTGTGGGTATTCTGGTGTATGAGCAGGGCTTCGGCTTCATACAGCTGTACAACGGCCCCTTCTGGATGGCCATGCCCGCCGTGGCCGCCATCCTTATCGGCGGCGCGTCGGTGAATAAGGCATCCATCGGCAATGTGATTATCGGTACGATCCTGTATCAGGGCGTGGTGACCATGACCCCCACCGTGATGAGCGCCGCCTTCCAGATGGATATGAGCGAGGTCATCCGTATCGTGGTATCCAACGGCATGATCCTCTATGCCCTGACCAGAAAGACGGAAAGGGGGCGCTGACATGAAGGGTAAGAGATTTGACGTAAAGCAATTCCTGGGCAAAAACTCAGTGCCCGTCCTGTTTATCATCATCTGCGCCGTGCTCATTCCCGTGTCCGGCCTGCCGGTGAGCTACATACTTAACGAGGCTATGACCCGTCTGGGGCGCAACGCCTTTTTGATCCTGAGCCTGCTGATCCCCATTATGGCCGGTATGGGTCTGAACTTTGCCATGACGCTGGGCGCTATGGCCGGCGAGATCGCGCTGATCCTGGTGGCGGACTGGCAGATCTGGGGTATCCCCGGTCTGGTGCTGGCAGCCATCCTGTCCATCCCCCTGTCCATCCTGCTGGGCCTTATGTGCGGAAGCATCCTGAACCGCGCCAAGGGCCGCGAGATGGTCACCAGCTACTTTATCGCCTATTGCATGACCGGTGTGTACCAGCTGGTGGTGCTGTATATGATGGGGCCCATCATCCCCATCCTCCACAACACACTGAAGCTGCCCCGCGGCTTTGGTATCCGCAACACAGTCAGCCTTCTGCAGATGCGGCAGAGCATCGATAATGCGCTGGCCATCTACGTGGGCGGCGTGAAGATCCCCGTGCTGACGCTGATCATCATCGCGCTGGCCTGCCTGTTCATCGTGTGGTTCCGCCGCACGAAGCTGGGACAGGACATGCGCGCGGTGGGTCAGGATATGAACGTGGCGCGGGACGCCGGTATCAACGTGGACCGCACCCGCCTGATCTCCATCGTCATGTCCACCGTGTTCGCGGGCTTCGGCATGATCATCTATCTGCAGAACATGGGCAACTTCCCCACCTATACGGCGCATACCAACGTCGGCATGTTCTGCATCGCCGCGCTGCTGGTGGGCGGCGCCTCCGTGGAAAAGGCGTCCATCGGCAACGTGTTCCTGGGTGTGCTCCTGTTCCATACCATGTTCATCGTGGCGCCGGCCGCCGGAACCAAGATCACCGGCGACTCCATGATCGGCGAGTACTTCCGCGTGTTCGTGTCCTACGCCGTTATCACCGTGGCACTGGTCATGTACGAGGCCAAGAAGCGCAAGGAGAACCGCACGCTGGGTCAGCAGCTGGCCATTGAGCAGAAGGCCGAGGAGGAGGGGAGAACCGCATGAAAACGACGAAACGCTCGTGGATCATCCGTATCGCCTTCGTTCTGGTGCTGGTGCTCATCGCCGTGGTGATGCTGCGCATCGGACGCGGCCACACCGTCTATTTCGACAACCGCGCAGTGGACAAGGGCGGCCAGTCTGTGGAGGCACCCTATAAGATCACTGTGTACGTGAACGGCGAGCAGATCTCCAAGCTGTACGAAAAGGAGCGCTGCTTGACCACCGTCATCGGCGACAAGCTGGAGCTGACCGTGGAGGTCATGCAGCAGAAGGGCGGCAGCGAGACAACGGAAACGTACCAAATGACACTGCCCCATAACATCGACGGCATCATCATCAACCTGCCGGCGTATATGGCTGGTCTGCCGGAGGAGGCCTATCTGGAGGAATTCATCCCCGCGCCTTCCACCGAGGACGACGACGAGGAAGCGCCCGGCATCGGGGACGATATGGGCCTGGGCGACTTCTGATAATGTGTGCTGCATACACAGCCCATGCGAAAGCATGGGCTGTGGGCGCATAGGGACTCGCTTGCGGGCAGCAGGCGGATATGCTATACTGAATGGGCGGCGCGGAGACCGCGGCCGCATGGGAAAGGAGTATCAAAATGGCTGTTTTGAAAGGTTTGAAGCCGGAAAAGGTGTTCGCATATTTTGAAAAGCTGTGCTCGGTGCCCCACGGCAGCGGCAACACGAAGATCATCAGCGATCTGTGCGTGGACTTTGCCAAGGAACTGGGACTGAAGTACCGGCAGGAGCCGTGCAACAACGTGGTGATCTGGAAGCCGGCATCTCCCGGCCATGAGAGCGCCGAGCCGATCATCCTGCAGGGACACATCGACATGGTGTGCGCCAAGACCGACGACTGCACCAAGGACATGACCCGCGAGGGACTTGATCTGATGACCGACGGGGAGTGGGTCTGGGCGGACAAGACGTCGCTGGGCGGCGACAACTGCATCGCCGTGGCCATGATCCTGGCGATCCTGTCGGATGATACGTTGGTGCATCCGCCCATCGAGGCGGTGTTCACCGTGGACGAGGAGGTGGGCATGGACGGCGCCTTTGCGCTGGACTGCTCTGACCTGAAGGGCAAAAAGCTGCTGAATTTGGACTCCGAGCTGGAGGGCGTGTTCACCGTGTCCTGCGCAGGCGGCATGCGCTCCGATTGCCTGCTGCCCGCAGCGCTGACCGATGCGGCGGGCATGGAGGGCTTCGGCATCACCGTGGCCGGCTTGCGGGGCGGTCACTCCGGTGCGGACATCCATCTGGGACGCGGCAGCGGCAACCGCCTCATGGGACGGGTACTGGCCACAGCGCTGGAGAAGTTCCCCGGCCTGCGGCTGGCGGCCTTTTCCGGCGGGCAGTTCGACAACGTGATCTGCTCCCGCTGCGATGCGGCGGTGGCGCTGCCCAAGGGCAGCGGCCGGGCGTTCGAAGCGTTTATCCGGGAGTTTGAGGGGGTGCTGAAGAACGAGTACGCCGTCACCGACCCCGATGTGACGCTGACCTGCGCGGTAGCGGAGACGGCAAAAGCCGTGTCCGCAGAGCGCACCGTGACGCTGGTGCAGGCGCTGACGGCCATGCCGCAGGGCGTGGAGGCTATGGACACGGATTTCCCCGGTCTGGTGCAGACATCCCTGAATATGGGCGTGGTGAAGCTGGACGGCGACGGACTGCACATCGCGTTCTCCATCCGGTCGTCCATCGCGTCCCGGAAGCTGATGCTGGCGCAGCGCGTGCGGGCTGTGGCGGCGCTGGCGGGCGGCACTGTGGCAGAGCGGGGCGTGTACCCCGGCTGGCAGTACAAGAGGGAGTCGCAGTTCCGGGATACGCTGCTGGCGGCGTATAAGGATCTTACCGGTAAGGACGGCGTGGTGGAGGCCACCCACGGCGGTCTGGAGTGCGGATTGCTGATGGAGAAGATCCCTGGTCTGGACGCGGTGTCCATGGGGCCGGAGCTGCACGATGTACACTCCGTGCGGGAGCGGCTAAGCGTGCCCTCCACGGAGCGCACCTATGAACTGGTATGCGAGCTGCTGCGGCGCAGCTGTTGAATGTGACAGAAAGCTGAGAGGCGGGGCTTTGCCCCGCCTCTGTTATTTTGCAGGATTGCCCAGCAGAAAATGCACTTCTTGCGGGGCGTTCCTGCATAAAACAATTTAGCATTATGAATAGACCACCGCTAAAAAGTACCGTGATACAGACAAAACTACGGATTTGCCGAAAGAAATGCCGACTAAGAAAAGCGGAATGTCCGCACGGACGGGAAAATCGTTCCGCAGAAAAATGAAATTTTCCGCATTTAGATATTGCAAAAAGTTTACGCCTGCGATATAATGGCACCGTTGAACACCGCCGTGCCCGACTGGTCGGCGGAAAAAGCTGTTTTTCAGGAAGAGGAAAACAATTTATCTATCAATAAGGAGAAAGAACATGAAAAAGTTTTTTGCACTGGTTCTGGCGCTGGTCATGGCGCTGAGCCTGGTCGCCTGCGGCGACAAGAAGGACGACAGCGGCGATGTGACCGCTGAGCATACCGACACCACCACCGTGGCCGTGGGCGCGGTGATCCTGGCTCGCGACGACGTGTCCAGCGACGACGTGTACAAGTTCGTGGCGGACATCTTCGACAACGCCGCGTCCCTGACCACCAGCCACGCCAAGTACGGCGAGCTGAGTCTGGAGTACGGCGCTTCCATCACCTCCGTGCCCTATCACCCCGGCGCTGCCAAGTACTTCGCCGAGAAGGGCTTTGAGGTCGCCGCCGTGAAGGACGGCGCCGGCAACACCGACTCCCGCAACCTGCGCTTCGTCACCGGCGGCGAGTCCGGCACCTACTACGCCTTCGGCTCCGTCATCGCCCAGCACGCCACCAACAACGCCGGCGTCAACGTCGTGGGTCTGGTGGGCAACGGCTCTCAGGCCAACGTGCAGGAGCTGGTGGACGGCACCGCTGACTTCGCGTTCTGCCAGTCCGACGTGATGGCCTACGCCTACAACGGCACCAACCTGTTCGAGAGCAAGGTCGAGGGCTTCTCCACTGTGGCCGCCCTGTACATGGAGCAGGTGCAGATCGTCACCACCAACGCCAGCATCAAGACCGTGGCTGACCTGGCCGGCAAGTCCGTGTCCATCGGCGCTCCCGGTTCCGGCGTGTACTTCAACGCCATTGACGTCCTGGGTGCTTACGGGCTGACCGAGGACGACATCAAGCCCACCTACCAGTCCTTCAGCGACAGCGCCGACGCCCTGAAGAACGGCCAGATCGACGCCGCCTTCATCGTGGCCGGTGCCCCCACCACCGCTGTGACCGACCTGGCCACCACCAAGGATACCTACCTGGTCAGCCTGGACAGCGAGCACATCGCCAAGCTGCTGGAGACCTCCGACTATTACACCGAGACCGTCATCGCCAAGGACGTGTACTTCGGCGACTGATCCTTAACGGACAATTGACAAAAACCGAGGCTACGGCGGGGCTTCCCGCCGTAGTTCTCGTGCTATTCTGTATTTTTCGGGGAGAGAAACGACTATGAGCATCGACAAGAAAAAACCGGATACCAGCCCGGCTGACGGTGTCAACACCGCCGCGGACGAGGCCACGGATCTGGATGCGGTCATGCGCAAGTATGACCGCGAATCCGCCACCCGCCTGTGGGAGGGTACGCCCCAGCTGATCATCCGCATCCTCATGGCCGCGTTCGGTCTGTTCTGCATCGGCATGACCCTGTTTTCCAAGGCCATGCCCGAGATCCGGCTCACCATGTTCGTGGGCTGCATCATTATCATCGGCTTCCTGACCTACCCCGCCAGCAAGCACCACGTCAGGGTCAACTACCTGCCCTGGTACGATATCGTGCTGATGGTGGTGGGCGCGGCCTGCTTCTTCTACTTCGCGCTGAACGCCATGACGCTGGTGCGCCTGTCCACCCGTATCGAGACGGTCCACGTCATCATCGGCGTGGTGGGTATCCTGATCCTGATGGAGCTGTGCCGCCGCTGCGTGGGTCTGCCTATTCTGTGCGTGGCCGGCGTGCTGATCGTGTACGCGTTCATCAACCAGCTGAGCTACGCCGGCGCGGTGAACGGTGCCACCCTGTATGACGCGCTGAAAACCATCATCTACAAGCTGTTCTACACCACCTCCGGCGTCATCGGCACGCCCATCAACGTGTGCTATACCTACATCGTTCTGTTCATCATCTTCGGCGCGTTCCTGGAGCGCACCGGCATCGCCAACTTCTTCATCAGCTTTGCCAACCGTCTGGCTGGCTGGTCCAGCGGCGGCCCGGCGAAGGTGGCTGTTATCAGCTCCGCCCTGTGCGGCATGGTGTCCGGCTCCTCCGTGGGCAACACCGTCACCACCGGTTCCTTCACCATCCCCATGATGAAGAAGACCGGCTACAAGCCCGAGTTCGCCGGCGCCGTCGAGGCCGCGGCCTCCACCGGCGGCCAGATCATGCCCCCCATCATGGGTGCGGCAGCCTTCCTCATGGCCGAGTACATGAAGCTGCCCTACGCCCAGGTGGCCGTCAAGGCCATCCTGCCCGCGCTGCTGTACTTCACCGGGATCTTCATCGCCGTCCATCTGGAGGCCAAGAAGCTGGGCCTGAAGGGCGTTCCCCGCGAGGAGCTGCCTGCGTGGCGTCTGCTGGTCCGTGACTGCTACCTGATCATTCCCCTGATCCTGCTGGTGTGGCTGGTGTCCTCCGGCAGCAAGACCATGTCCCACTCCGCGGCCTATTCCATTCTGGCCGCCATTGCCGTGGGCCTCGTCAATTTCTTCCTGCAGGGCAAGCGCGGTGAGGGCGACACCCAGCCCATGACGACCGGCAAGGCGCTGGGTAATGCCGGCAAGCGCTCCTTCTTCTCCGCGGTGGAGTCTCTGGAAGCCGGTTCCCGTGGCGCGATCACCGTGGCCGTGGCCTGCAGCATGGCGGGCATTATCGCCGGCTGTATCACCGTCACCGGCCTGGCCTCCATCCTCATCAACGCCATCGTCCAGCTGGCGGGCAACGCCACCATCGTCGGCCTGGTGCTGACCATGCTGTGCTGCATCGTCCTGGGCATGGGCGTGCCCACCACGGCCAACTACTGCATCATGGCCTCCACCTGCGCGCCCATCCTCATTCAGCTGGGCTTCCCGCTGGTGGCCGCCCACTTCTTCGTGTTCTACTTCGGCATCGTGGCGGATATCACGCCCCCTGTGGCCCTGGCGGCCTACGCCGGCTCGGCCATCGCCAAGTCCGACCCCATGAAGACCGGCATCAACGCCACCAAGCTGGCCATCGCCGCCTTTATCGTGCCGTACATCTTCGCCTACAGTCCGGCGCTGCTGTTTGAAAACATCTCCGGCTGGTGGGAGGTGGCGCAGATCTGCGTCAGCGCCCTGTTGGGCATCTTTGCCATCGCGGCGTCCCTGAACGGCCATCTGTTTAAGAAGGTCCACTGGGTGCTGCGTATCGTCCTGGCCGTCGGCGGCCTGGGCATGATGATCCCCGGCACCCTCACCGACGTGGCCGGCCTGGTGCTGGTGGCGGCGGTCGTCGCCTACCAGAAGATCAGCGCCAAGAAGCACGACGGCCCCGTGATGACGGCCTGATCCCATTTGAAGCAAAAGCATCCCCGCACACCGTGCGGGGATGCTTTTTTACACTATGTTCATACATTTCCACACATTTTGCCTAAAGTGCATAGTACGGGCATCTTGCAAAAACTGTCTGAATTTAGTATGATACAGGCAGCAAGGCAGCTTTTGCACAAAGAGAGGAGCATAGACATGGCACAGACCACAAAAAACGCCATTCGCAAGGGCTTTCTGGACCTGCTGGAGCAGCGGCCGCTGGATAAGATCTCCGTGGTGGACATCGCAGATCACTGCGGCGTGAACCGGAATACGTTTTATTACTACTACTGCGACATCTACGCCCTGGTGCGCGAGGTGCTGGAGACGGAGCTGGACCGCGTCCTCAACGCACCACCCCTCTGCACCAGCTGGTACCAGCTGATGATGCGGGTGGCGGCGTTCATGCGCGCCAACCGCCGCGCGGTCTACCACCTGTACCAGTCCAGCCAGCGCGACCTGCTGGAGCACGAGTATTACCAGGTGGTCTACGGTGCCGTGGAGGATCTGGTGCGCCGCACGGCGGAGGACCTGCCGGTGGCGGAGACGGACGTGCAGTCCATCGCGGCACTGTATACGGCCACGCTGGTGGGCCTGCTGCAAAGCTGGCTGCACTACGGCATGAAGCACGATGAGGAGCAGTTCGTGGAGCGCGTCACCCGCCTGACGGAGGGCACGCTGCGCCACGCGCTGGAGCGCAGCTGCGGGGAGGAGAAGGCGTGAGCGGCTTCTGGAAATGTGTCCTGTACGCGGCGGCGCTGGCCCTGCTGGCGCACCCGCTGGGTCAGGCGATCCCCGGTCCCTTTGACCCGGAGAAGCGGCCCTTCCGCAGCCGGAAATGGGAGCAGAACGGCCGCGTCTACACCAAATTGGCCATCGATAAGTGGAAGAAGCTGGTGCCGGACATGAGCCGCATCCTGCCGGACATGGTGAAGAAGGAACTGCCCGGCAGCGGCGCCGTGACGGCGGATCAGGCCGCGGCGCTGGTGCAGGAGACGTGCCGCGCGGAGCTGGTCCACGGGGCCTCCTGTCTGCTGGGTCTGGCGTTTCTGTGGCTGTGGCCCGGCTGGGGCGGCGCGATCGTGCTGGCGGTGTGGGTGCTGCTGGCCAATCTGCCCTTTATTCTGATACAACGCTACAACCGCCCCCGACTCATGCGCCTGGCGGCGCTGCTGCGAAAGCGAGCGCAGCGGAAAGGAGAGCAAAATGCGCGTACTGATCCTGACCTGTAACACCGGCGGCGGGCACAACGCCGTAGCCGCCGCCCTGCGTGACAGCCTCCAACGCTGCGGCGCGTCCTGCGACGTGATGGACGGCTTGGGCTTCATCTCCAAAAAGGCATCCAAATTCGTTTCCAAGTGGCACACCCGGTTCTACCGCCGGTATCCCAAGCTCTACAAGGCGGGCTATATGTCCGCCGAGGGCGACAAGGAGATGGACCGGCGCGACGGCCCGGTGTACCGCTACATTGCCCGCGGTGCCCGCCGTCTGGGCCGTACGCTGCAAAGCTGCGGCTACGATGCCGTTGTCTGCGTCCACGTGATCCCCGCCATGATGATGACGGCGCTGAAGCAGGCGTGGAGCGCCTGTCCGGTGTTCTGCTTCGTGGCCACGGACTATACCTGCAGCCCCACGGTGGGTGCCTGTACCCCGGATATCTGCGTCATTCCCCATCAGGAGCTGGCCGACGAGTTCGTCAGCTGCGGCATCGCCCGCGATACCCTTCTGCCCGCCGGCATTCCCGTGCGTTCCGCCTTCCGCGAGCATGGCGATAGAGCCGCGGCGCGGAAGGCCCTGGGCCTGCCGGAGACCGGCCGCCACATCGTCCTCATGTCCGGCAGCATCGGCTGCGGCCCCATGGGCGACGTGGCGGAGGACCTGGATATGCGTATGGCCGACGGCGACTTTGCCACGGTGCTATGCGGCAGCAACAAGCAGATGCGCTATGCCCTGGAGCTGCGCCGCCTGTACCGCGTGGAGGCTGTGGGCTTTACCACCCAGGTGCAGCTGTACATGGACAGCGCGGACGTGCTGGTCAGCAAGCCCGGCGGCATCAGCATCACCGAGGCCGGCACCCGCGGCGTGCCGCTGCTGCTGGCGGATATGGTGGGCGGCTGCGAAACGCGGAACGAGGCGTTCTTCACCGCCCACGGCTGGGCGGTCTCCTGCCCGCCGGACAACATGGCCGCGTCGGCCCTGGCCTTTCTGGAGGACGAACAGCAGCGTCAGGCCATCACCGCTGCCCAGAGCCGCGATTTCGACGGCCTGGCCGCCGACCGTGTGGCCGCCGCCGTCCTCGCCCGCTGCAAGAAATGACCCCAGCGCCCACGGCGGCAGCCGTGGGCGCCTTCTTTGCGCTTTTTGTACGGCGTCCCTCTTGCATTTCGCGCAAACTGTCGGTATACTTGTTAAAGAAATATCGATTTGTTCACAGGCAGGTCATATTCATATAGTAGGATGAAACTGCGGCCCCGGACGTGGGCTGCGGCCGAAAGGAGGGCGTCTGCCCATGATGATCGAAAAAAGCGGTACCATCCGCCTGCGGGACATTCCCACCGCCGCGGGCCTTTCCCCGAAGGAGCAGGAGCTGGCGGCGGGCATGGTGCGGGTGACGCACCTGTACCGCAGTGCGCTGAAGGTAGCCGTAACGCAGATGGAGATCCTGGACGAGGAGTTCGCCCGTCTGTATGATCACTCGCCCATTCACCACATCGAGTACCGTATCAAGACGCTGGACAGCATCATCGACAAGCTGCGCCGCCGGGGCCTGGAGGTCAGCATCGACAACATCTACGCCCACATCCAGGACGTGGCCGGTATCCGCGTCATCTGCAACTATCTGGATGATATCTACTACCTGCGCTCCCTGCTCACCCGCAGCGAGTCCTATACCGTCCTCCGCGAGGTGGACTATATCAAGGAGCCCAAGGACACCGGTTACCGCAGCCTGCACCTGATCGTCAACGTGCCCATCGTCATCAGCGAGGGCACCATGGTCCTGCCGGTGGAGATCCAGCTCCGCACCATCGCCATGGATATGTGGGCCAGTCTGGAGCACGAGCTGCGGTATAAATCCGACCGCAAATTCACCCAGCAGGACGCCGCCCGCCTCCGCCTGTGCTCCGACGCCATCAGCGAGATCGACCGGGAGATGCAGGACATCTACCAGGGCAACGAACCCCAATACCACGCCTGAACACAAAAGACCGGCCCCGCCGGTCTTTTTTCGTCCCCAGCCAAGGCCCATAACTTCCCCTTATACCTCCCACACAGATTTTTTATGCCAACATCTGGATATTCACGTTGCCTTTCGCGACACTTTCTGGTAAGATGGTCGTACAACAGAGCCTGCGCGCCAAAAAACTTTCCCAACAAGAAATTTTGCGGCACACAGGCCCGGGAGAGAAATATGTGAGCCATAGAAGGAGGAACCGCCATGAAGAGACGACTGCTCCCCATCCTGATGACCCTGGTATTGGTATGCGCGCTGCCCATATGGGCAGCTTTTGTTACATCGGGGGATGTAACAAATCCCCTGGTGTGCACCGCCGGCGCGACGGAACTGACCTTGCAGGGGAGGATAGACAAGGCAAACGCTGGCGATACGATTACATTGAGCTCTGATACGGAGATCGCTGCCACGCTGCAAATTACAAAAAACCTGACCCTCGACCTGAACGGATGTACATTGAGGATGACCGGTAATCGCAGCGTGCTTTGTGTGTATAACGGCGCGACTCTGACCATACAGGACAGCAGCACGGCGAAGTCCGGCACCATCACCGGCGATAATGCCACGGATGGCGGCGGCGTATACATAGGAGGGACTTCATCAAAAGGACACCTCGTGATGACCGGCGGCACCATCACTGGATGTCATGTCAGCAGCCGGGGCGGTGGTGTGCTTGTATATGACGGTAGCTTTACCATGTCCGGTACGGCCAGGATCACCAACTGCACCGCTGCTGGGGGTGGCGGCGTTGTGGTACACACCGGATCGAGTACATTCACTATGAACGGCGGTGAGATCAGCGATTGCAAAGCTTCCAATACCGGCGGTGGTGTTTGCCTGATCGGCGGTGCAGGGTTTGAAATGACCGGCGGTATCATCCGGGATTGCAGAGCCTATGGGCGACCGGAGAGCAGTGCGATCGATATACAGCCGGGAACGATGAAAGCCCACGGCGGCACGGTAGAAGGAAATGTTTGGGTGGTGAATGAAAACAACGGTATTACGCGTGAAACTACAAAAGATGACTACACCAGTTTCAACGGGAAGATCACATTTGAGAATGGCAATACTACGGCTATGTACCCGGTGAAATTTAACTTGGACCAGGGCAGTGACAATGACATTACGGTGAGAGAGACGAAGCTGGGCGACCCGGCAGAAAAGCCCGCTGACCCGACCAAACCAAATCTTGTTTTCCAATATTGGTACGAAGCGGGAACGGATGGCTCTGCCGCATGGGACTTCAGTACGCCGGTGACGCGTCCCCTGCATCTGCTGGCCAAGTGGGAGGAAAAACCCCAAACCGGCGGCTACTACTACGCCCCGCCCGCGGAGCAGCCCATCGAGGCCCCCAAGACCGCCGACCCCGGCGTAGCCCTCTACGCCGCCCTGTCGATCCTGTCCCTGACCGGGCTGACCTGCACCGCCAAAAAGCGATAAACAAAGCCAAAAGAAGCGCCCCCGGGCGAAAAAAGCCTTCCCCCTGGGGGGTTCGCGGTATTGAATGACACACCTCCGTTAGTCTTCCCCTTGAGGGGTCCGCGGTGTTGAATGACACGCCGGTGGCGTGTCAGACCCGCGGACCGACCGACCCGCAGGGAGACAGGTGGCACGGCGAAGCCGTGACAGATGAGGTGTCGCCGCGCAGCGGCGCAAGCGTAGTATTTGTCTCCGACGGGGATAGTTTCGCGCCCGCAGGCAGTGTCCCCCCAATACCACGGCGGCATCAGCCGCCACCTACCCATTGCGGTGCTTCGCGCCGCAATGGGCGCGATTTGATAATCGCCACTCGACCAGCGCACCCGATCCTACCCTCGCACTGCGTCAGCGGCAGCGGCGCAGGAGGTACAAGCAGTCCCCCGAACCGACAACGATACCCGCCGTACCAATTCCGCGAGATCAGCACCGCCAATTTTGCATGACCCATAGCGCGCCAAGGGATCCTTAAACCGTAGGTTTGAGTGGTTTTCTTTGGTAACTTTCTTTTGACAACAAAAGAAAGTTACTCGTGCCGGAGCACGAAACTCCCCATCCTGCGCCCGGCATTTTCTTACCCGCTGTCGTTCCGCCGACTGTGCCAGCACAGCTTTCCGCTGCCGCTGCCCGTTGCTACGGTAAACTCTTTTGTTCTCTCGTGTTACGGGACAACAAACATATCACACCCCGTGCCCACAGGGCACACCTACCCATTGCGGTGCTTCGCGCCGCAATGGGCGCGATTTGATAATCGCCACTCGACCAGCGCACC
>ERZ840517.1011-NODE-1011-length-33260-cov-7.518898_pt1 | contig 33260 bp, 30 predicted proteins | sample MGYA00519876_ERZ840517 | MGnify/ENA primary metagenome ERZ840517 (study PRJEB31850, sample SAMEA3708882) | human gut metagenome | biome: human gut; feature: human-associated habitat; material: faeces | place: China | collected 2014 ... | reverse complement strand
TTGGCAGCTCATTTTCAGTTGTTTTTCTCTGTGTGCCCTTGTCAAGCGATGTTTGAAAAGTGCGAACATAAAAACAGTTTCATCCATATCCTCCTTAATAAATCGGAATTTGTTGCTCAATTTTCGTATTCAAATTATACCATAAAACTTGTGAACAACTCAACCGCAACTTTGGACTATATGAGAAAAGTCCGAACAGTTTTCTGTCCGGACTTCCTCGCCCAATCGTAAATCAATTCTGCTCTGGAGGTCAACGGTATTCGGTTGGACTGCACGAATGATGAGGTCGTCGAGGTCGGCCTTGCTGTCACCTCCGGCGCGATGGACGACGAGACGCTGTTGGAGCGGGTGCGAGTGCACCGTGTCTGACCCAGTTTTGACCCAGAACACGAAAAAATCGGACAGGACTGGACGGAAACAATGGAAAACTCACCGAACGAATGGCGGTAAAAAGCACAAATCGGAGCCGAAACGACTCCGATTTGCCCTTGAGACAACCTACGGACCAGAAGGCCGGGGGTTCGAATCCCTCACGGCGTGCCAAAAAGACCCGAAACCGTAAGGCTTCGGGTCTTTTTGTTTGCATAAGTTGTTGTTTTCTCCCGCTGCTTTTTTCTGACCCAAACGCTGACCCCAACGGGAGTGGGCAGCGGAAACCGTCAGACAGCACGGGAGAGGATGCTCCCCATTGTTTGCGCCGCCTTGAGCTGTGCGTCGGTGGTGACGTGGGCGTAGGTGTCCAGCGTGAAGCCCGCAGAGTAGTGGCCCAGCATTGATGACACCGTTTTCACGTCCACGCCGTTCTGGAGCGCGCAGCAGCAGGTCGTCGGGCCGGGCGGGGATTCCAGCCCCCAGTGCCTCTACATAGCCCCGCAGATGTGCCGGCAGATCTGTTACCCCCAACAGGCGCAGCACGCAATGCAGCGTTTCCGGTGGTAGACCGTGGAGTTTGTTTCGTTATACTTCCCGGCGCAGCACCCGGTAGACAAAGGACATATCCAGTCCACCGCGCACCACGTCAGCCAGCAGGTCATACTGCCGCTCCTTGTAGCCGCGGGCGTCGAAGGTCGCCAGCGCGTCAAAGGACACGCCTTTTCTGGCGCACAGCGCCCGCAGGATCGTATCGGCGATGCCCGGCGCGTCAAAGATACCGTGGACATAGCTGCCGTACACATTTCCGCCGCCGCTGAGGGCGGGCATCTGCTGTCGGCTGCGTCCCATGTGGATCTCGTACCCCTCGTAGGCCAGGCCGTTCAGGGCAGCGAGCAGTCCCTCCACACCGTGAAAGACGCCCTGCGTCTGGCTCTGTACCTTCTCGCCGCGGAATTCGGTGTCCATGTCCAGCAGCCCCAAGCCACTGATCTCCGTGACCCCGGCGGCCTCCACCTGCTCAGGGTCGGACACGGTGTGCCCCAGCATCTGGTAGCCGCCGCAGACGCCGAAGATCAGCGTACCGGCGTCTGCCGCTTTCAGGATAGCCGCCTCCAGACCGGACTGCCGCAGCCACCGCAGGTCGGCGATGGTGCTCTTGGTACCCGGCAGCAGGATCATGTCCGGCCGATGCAGATCGCTCACCTGATCCACATAGCGCAGCGACACGTTCTCGTAATGTTCAAAGGGACTGAAATCCGTGAAATTGGAGATACGCGGCACACGGATCACCGCGATATCCAAAAGCTTCCGCTCCGTGGATCGGTCGAACCGCTCGGTCAGGCTGTCTTCATCGTCGATGTCCACATGGGTGTAGGGGATGACCCCCGCCACCGGGATGCCGCACAACTCCTCCAGTGTTTTCAGACCCGGCTCCAGAATGGCCCGGTCGCCCCGGAACTTGTTGACCACCACGCCCTTGATGCGGCGGCGCTCGTCCTCCTCCAGCAGCGCCACCGTGCCGTAGAGCTGGGCAAACACGCCGCCCCGGTCGATGTCGCCTACCAGCAGCACCGGCGCGTCCACTAGCTTGGCAAGCCCCATGTTCACAATGTCATCCTGCTTGAGATTGATCTCCGCGGGGCTGCCCGCCCCCTCGATAACGATCACGTCGTACTCTGAGGCCAGACTGTTGTAGGCCTCCAGCACGGCGGGGATGTAATCCCGCTTGCGGCGGAAATACTCCATGGCCTGCATATTGCCTCGCACTTGGCCGTTTACGATGACCTGACTGCCCACGTCGGTGGTGGGCTTGAGCAGGATGGGATTCATGCGGGTATCCGGCTCGATCCCGGCGGCCTCTGCCTGCACCACCTGCGCCCGGCCCATCTCACCGCCGTCCCTGGTGATGAAGGAGTTTAGCGCCATATTCTGGCTCTTGAACGGTGCCACGCGGTAGCCGTCCTGCTTCAGAACGCGGCAGAGTCCCGCCGCCAGCAGGCTCTTTCCGGCGTTGGACATGGTTCCCTGTATCATAATATTCATTGCCATAGCGATTTCTCCTTGCAGAATTGCCGGATGGCCGTTATCAACGCTTCGTTTTCCTCATGGGGCCGCACGGCGATGCGATACCACCCGTCGTCCAGCCCGCTGTAATTCCCGCAGCCCCGGATGGCGATGCCCTGCCGCAGAAGCCCCTCCCGCAAGCCCCGCGGCCCGCGGAACAGCAGGTAGTTGGCTTGGGACGGACACACCCAGAAACCCAGCGCCGTCAGGTTATCCGTGAGCCAGCGCCGCTCCGTATGGACGAGGGATCGTGTTCTTTGCAGGAAATCCTGCTCCGTCAGCGCCGCCACACCGGCGCTCTGCGCCAGCGAGGATACGTTCCACGGCTGGGATGCACTCGCCATGCGGTGCAGCAGCGCGCTGTCGGCGCACAGGCAGTACCCCAGCCGGATGCCCGCCATGCCGTAGCTCTTGGTAAAGGCCTTCAGGATCAGCAACTCCGGGTGCGCCGCCAAAAGGGCTTTGGCGCTGACACCGTCCTCCGTGAGATCGAGGAAGCATTCATCCAGAAACACCCGCGCACCCCACGCCGCACAGCCTTGCAGGACCTGCTCCAGCAGCGGCAGCGGCAGCAGACGTCCGGTGGGGTTGTTGGGGGTGCAGAGGAATACCGCCTCCGGCTTTTTCTCTTCCAAAAAGGGCAGAAAGCCCTCATCCACATCGAAATTCTCCGCCTGATGCAGAAAATACGGCGTCACGCGGCAGCCCACCTGCGCCAGACCCAGCCCGTACTCGGCAAAGGTAGGCGCAGGCTCCACGGCCGTCCGGGGCCGCAGAGCGGCGCAGTAAGCGTAGATCAGGTCCGCCGCGCCGTTCCCGCAGAGGACATACGACGCCGGCACCTGCTCATGGGTTGCGATGGCCTGCACCAGCCGGCGGCAGTAGGGGTCGGAGTAGCGGTGCAGCTGGGGCAGAGCCCGGCACACCGCCTCCAAAACGCCGGGGGGCGTGCCAAGCGGGTTGGTGTTGGCGGAAAAATCCAGTGTGATACCGCCGCCGTACACGTCACCGCCATGTTGATTTTCCGTTTGATACAGCATCTGTGTCTCCTTTACAGCGCAAAGGGCAGCTTGACCCCGCAGCTCAAAAGCAGGGTGAGAAGCGCTGTGACGGTCATCAGGCGACACACACGGGGAATGTCCTCGTGGGTGATCTCCCGCGCTGCGTCGCCGATATACTCCTTTTTGTGCAGCACGCCGTGGTACCATGCATCCCCTGCCAGACGCACGCCCAGCAGCCCCGCGCAGACGGATTCCGTCTGGGCTGAGTTGGGACTGGCGTGCTTCCGGCGGTCGCGGTGGAAGATCCGCCAGCCTGTCGCCGTATCCAGCCCCATCAGGCCGCCCGCCGCCAGCATCAGAAGTGCTGACAGCCGCGCCGGGATGTAATTCACCACATCGTCGGCCTTGGCGGGTACCAGACCAATGTTCTTATAGGGCGGCTCCACATACCCCAGCATGGAGTCCATGGTGTTCACCGCCTTGTAGAAAAAGCCCAGCGGCGCGCCGCCGATGGCCAGGAACAGCAGCGGCGCCACCACGCCGTCGGAGGTGTTCTCCGCCACCGTCTCCACGGCGGCGCGGGTCACGGCGGCGTCGTCCAGCCGGTCGGTGTCTCGCCCCACGATCATGGAGACGGCACGGCGGGAGGCGGCCAGATCGCCGCTCTCCAGCGCGTCATAGACCTTCATGGTCTCGTCCCGCAGGGACTTGACCGCCAGGATCTGCCAGCACATCACGCTCTCCAGCGCCAGACGCAGCCACGGGCTGACCAGACCGCACAGCCACAGCAGCAGAGCCGGGACGGCGGTGGATATGATGACCACCGCGCCCCACAGAATGGCACCCGCCGCCCGCTCGCCGGACGGCGTTTTGGGGCATACGCACCGCAGCACCCGCTCCAACACGCTAATACATTTTCCAATCAGAACTACCGGATGGGGAAAACTGTGGGGGTCGCCCACCAGAAGGTCTATGCAAAAGCCGATAACAAGTGCCGCAAGCGACCACATCATGCCGTTTCTCCTCCGCCCTGCATCGTAAAAATATAAATGGGATTCTGCCCGCTCATCAGGTGATAGCCTCCGGCCCTTCTGTCCCGCGCCGCCTGCAGCGACACCACCTCCGTCTCCGTAAAGGGAAACGCCGTCAGGCACTCCGTCAGCTCAGCCACGGACTCCAGCGAAACGGCCGTGGCCACGATGCGGACACGGGGGTTTCTTGCCAGCAGCAGCGCCACGATCTCCCGCATATTCCCGGCGCTGCCGCCGATGAATACGTGGGTAGGCGCGGGCAAACCGGCGCAGGCCTCCGGCGCACTGCCGCAGACCACCTGTAGGTTCTCCAACGAAAACCGCTCCCGGTTCTGCCCCAGCAGCGCTGCGGCGTCCTCCCGCCGCTCCACGGCACAGACCTGCCCCCGCTTTGCCTGTAAGGCCATCTCCACCGACACCGAGCCGGTACCGGCGCCGATGTCCCAGCAGACGCTCCGCTCCGTCAGCCGCAGCTTGGAAAGGCACACCGCCCGCACCTCGCTTTTCGTCATAGGCACCACCGGCATTCCCTCCGCGCTGCGGAGGAAGGCGCCATCCGGCAGACCCGGCGTGACCACCGCGTCGGGGTGGGGATTTTCGATGAGCGCCACGCTCAGAGGGGCATAGACACCATCCGTCAGCTCCGCCGCCGTGCCGCACACAATGCGCTCATCCGGGTAGCCCAGCCGCTGTCCCACAGACACGGTGACGCCGCCCAGACCGCCTGCAGTCAGTGTGCGGCACAGGTCGTTGATGCCGCGCTCACCGCCCACCAGCGCGAAGAGCCGGCCGTTTGCCCGCACCTCCGGCAGGATGTTGTGCTGCCGCCCGTGGAGACTCACCACCCGCACATCCTCGTAGGAGGTTTGCAGCCGGGCGCACAGATAGGACAGCGAGCTCAAACCCGGCAGCACCGCTGTGTCGCAGCCCTCCAGCAGAGGAAGCAGCTTTTTGGTGCCGCTGAAAAAGCCGGTGTCGCCGGACATGACCACCGCAAAGCGGCGGTATTCCCGGTGGGCGCGGATAAAGTCCGCGATATCCTGCGGCGCAATGGCGTCATAGGTAGGCTGTCCCGGCCGCGCCACAGCATCCAACATCCGTTTTGCGCCAATGAGACAGTCCGCCGTCTCGATGGCTTCACTGACCTCGCGGGTCATAGCCTCCCGGCTGCCGGGGCCGATACCGACGATCCGCACCTGCGGCCGGACGGTGCAGCCGAACCGCTTACACAGCACATCCAGCACCGCCGCAAAGGGAAGCCCCTCCCGCTGGGGCGGGCGACCAATGACCACCAGACCTGCGCCCGCCTTCCGGGCGGCGGACACCTTAGCAGGAAAGCCGCCGGCTTCGCCGCCGTCCTTGGTCACCATCCACGCGGCGTTGGCAAACCGCAGTGTGGCCAGATCCATCTCCTCGGAGAAAGGCCCCTGCATGGCGATGATATGAGAGGCTTTTAACCCCGCTGTGCGGCAGGCCTCCAGTGAGGCATCCATGGGCAGCACACGGGCGTATACCCGCTGGGTAAAATCGAGGATACCGCTATACGCCGCCAATTCCTTACTGCCGGTGGTCAGGAGGATGCTGCCCTCGGTATTCGCCAGAAACGCGGCGGCCTCGGCGGCGTTTTCCACGCACACGAGCGCCTCCTTCGGGTCACAGGACTGCCGCAGCAGGCGCAGATATTCTGTTTCCGTCTCCCGGCAGGCCGTGCAGATGCTCTCGGTGATGGAGGCGGCGTAGGGGTGGGTGGCATCGATCACCAGATCGAACCGGGTCTCTTGCAGCATCCGGATGATGTCCGCCACCGGGATGCGCCCCGCCAGAACCGTGACGTTTTCCGCCTCTGGCAGCAGCGTCTCACCGTACTCCGTTGCCACGCATACCGTGGCCTGTACCGGCTGTCCGGCGAGAAATTCCGCCAGCTCCCGCCCTTCGGTGGTGCCGGCAAACACGCAGATATTACACATTTCGGTATCCTCTGGGGGTGATGAGCTGTCCCGCCACCGTCTTTGCCGCACTGTTGCCGATAAACACGGTGCAGAACATATCCACCTCCGCCTCCCGCAGCTCTGCCAGCGTCAGGATGCGGCGGCTCTGCCCGTCGCGGCCGATGTTGCGGACGATGCCGCAGAGTCTGTCCTCCGGCAGACGGCGCAGCAAGATATCGCAGGCGCGCTTTACATGATCCGGTCTGCCGTGGCTGGCCGGGTTGTACAGGGCGATGGTCAAATCCGCCGCCGCCGCGCAGTCCAAGCGCTTTTCGATGGTCTCCCACGGCGTCAGACGGTCGCTGAGGCTGATGACCGCGAAATCATGGGTCAGCGGCGCACCTAGCACCGCCCCGCCGCTGCACGCCGCCGTCAATCCCGGCACCACCTGAATCTCAGGCTCCTGCGCCTCGCCCCTCAGCTCATAGACCAGCGCCGCCATGCCGTAGATGCCGCTGTCACCGGAGCAAACCATGGCGGCGGTCTTGCCGCTGCGCGCCAGCTCCAGCACCAGCTGGCAGCGCTCTGTCTCCCGTGTCATGGGCGTGGAGTGAAGTTCCTTGCCGGGATAGCGATCCCGCACCAGATCCACATAGACGGGGTACCCCACAATGGCGTCGCACGCCTGCAGGGCCTCGTCTGCCCGGATGGTCATATCCTCATAGCCGCCAGGGCCGATGCCCACTACAATTACCTTACCCAAAGCGCACCTCCCAATGCTCCGCCGCGACGGCGACGGTCACTCCGTCCCGCGCTGTTTTTTGTACGATCAGCTTTTCGGCATCCAGCAGCGCCGCCCGTTCACAGACATTGTCTACGCCGGTAACGGAACGGACGAAGTCGGAGGGAGTGAAGTCACCCGCCACATCCCGCAGCTGCTGCGCCGTGTAAAAATGCACCGGCCAGTTGTTTTTCTCACAGGCGGCCAGCAGACCCGGCTCGTCCTGCTTCAGGTCGATGGAACAGACGCCGCGGATAGCCGCTGTGTCCAGGCCATTTTCCGCGAACACTGTCTGCACCGCACGCACCACCGCTTCGGCAGAGATGCCCCGCCGGCAGCCTACGCCTACCCGCAGCACGCGAGGGATAAGCCGCAGGGTGCGGGCAAAGGGTGTTCTGACGTGCCAGCCGATGAAAATACCCAGAGGGCCGGTCTCCCCGGCAAACATACCCTCCGGCAGGGGGGTTGGCAGAGAAAACTGGCTGCAAAGGGGGATATCCTCCTCTAAAATCGCCGCCGACACCGCCTTGGCAAGCCCCATGTCGGAGATGGCACAGCCGTGCCGGGCAGCCCATGCGTCCACGGCGAATTTCCCCCGGACGTCGGTGGCGGTGGTGACCACCGCCGTGGCGTCCAGCTTTTCTGCCAGTGCCGCCGCCAGCGCGTTGGCGCCGCCGATGTGGCCGGAGAGCAGGGGGATCACAAACCGTCCCGCCTCGTCGATGCACAGCACCGCCGGGTCGGTTTTTTTGCTTTTGACATAGGGGGCGATCTCCCGCACGGCGATGCCGCAGGCCCCCACAAAGATCAGTGCGTCCATGGAGGAAAAGCACACACCATATATCGCCTTGTCCAGCGGCAGAAAGCCCGGCTCTTCAAAACGCGGCATGGTATAGCACATCCATACCTCCTCCGGCAGCGCCTCCAGTACCCGCCGCGCCGTGGCACAGCCGCCCCGGCTGTAGGCAAACAGGGCGGCTCTCATTGGGCCCCCTTGCGGAACTCCGTTGTAAAATCGGGGTGGTACAGCAGCGACCGAAGATAGTTGTCACCCAGGCAGTTGCCCACCACGATCAACGATGTCTTGGTCAGGCCGTTGCCCGTCACTGTCTCGTGGAGCGTCCCCACAGTGCAGCGGAAGATCTTCTCCTCAGGCCAAGTGGCCTTATACACCACTGCCGCCGGCGTCTCGGCGGCATAGCCGCCCGCCAGCAGCTCGGCTTGCAGCAGTTCCGTCAGCGAGGTGCTGAGAAACAGCACCATGGTGGCCTGATGGGCCGCCAGTGAGCGGATGGACTCCCGTTCCGGCACCGGCGTGCGGCCGGGGGCGCGGGTGATGATGACGGTCTGGCTCACATCGGGCAGGGTGTACTCCGCCCGCAGAGCGGCCGCCGCGCCGCAGAAGGCGCTGACGCCGGGGCAGACATCGTAGGCGATACCGCGTTTTTCCAGCTCGTCAAACTGCTCCCGTACTGCGCCGTAGATGCTGGAATCCCCTGTGTGCAGGCGCACGGTGGTCTTGCCGGCGGCCTCCGCTTTCTCGATGAGGGCGATGACCTCCTCAAGGGTCAGCTTGGCGCTGTCGTGGATCTCACAGCCCTCTCTGGTATAGTCCAGCAGTGCCGGATTCACCAGTGAGCCGGCGTAGATCACCATGTCGGCCTCGCCCAGCAGCTTGACACCCCGGACGGTGATGAGGTCGGCAGCGCCGCTGCCCGCTCCCACAAAATGTACCATTGTCAGTCCTCCTTTATCCGGCGCAGCAGTGCCGCTGCGTCCTTTGTCTCACAGAGATAGCCATATTCCTTGGAAAAGAGGATGGCTCCCGTCTCTATATCACTGCATTTATAATGCATCATGTCGTCGATGCGCCCGGCCAGCCGGTGCAGCACCGCGTCATAAAGTCCCTGCTCCTTCAACAGCCGCAGGGCGTCGTCACAGGTGGCGCAGCAGAGCATCTCCGCCGCCGCACCGCCGTGCAGCCCCTCTGCGGCGGCACAGGCCGTCAGGATGTCCATGCGACAGTCGCCGTAGCGGGAGTGGGTGTTCCACATACCGCCCGCCAGCTTTACCAGCTTGCCGATATGACCGATGAGCAGCGCCCCTCGGAAGCCCAGCTCCCGGCACATCTCCATCGTGTCGCCGATAAAGTTGGAGGTCATCACCGCCGTGGCGGGGTCGATGCCCATGACACCCTTGATATAGTCTGCGCCGTAGTTGCCGGGGGCCAGCAGTACATAATCCGCGCCGCCCTCCCGCCGCTGCCGCAGCTCTACATGGATGGTGTCCACCAGCGCCTGCTCGCTCATAGGCTCTACGATCCCCGTGGTGCCTAAGATGGATATGCCGCCCTCAATGCCTAATCGGGGATTGAAGGTCTTTTTCGCCAGCGTCTCGCCATCGGGAGCGGAAATCACCACATACAGGCCGCCGATGTATCCGAACAGGCCGCAGACCTCCTCCACATTCTCCTGAATCATCCGGCGGGGTACGGAGTTGATGGCCGCCGCACCCACCGGCTGGTCAAGACCTGGCATGGTTACCCGCCCTACACCCTGTCCGCCGTCAATGACAATGCCAACAGTCTCTGTTTTCCGCACCTCGGCATAGATCAGGGTGTCACGGGTGATATCCGGGTCATCACCGCTGTCCTTCCGGATGGCACAGCGCACACAGTTTGGGGACAGATGGATGTCCTCCACCGCCAGCGTCAGTTCCATGCCCTTGGGTGTCAGCAGGCGGATGGACTCCTTTTTACTGCCGCTCAGCAGCATCCATGCGGCGGCCTTGGCTGCCGCCGCGGCACAGGAACCGGTGGTGTAGCCCAGACGGAGTTTTTTCCCGTCCCGTATGATAAATTCCTTCATAACCTACCGCCTGATCTGGTAGAGCATGGCGTTGCAGATGGCCGCCGCCACGTTGCTGCCGCCCTTGCGGCCCCGAGCCACGATGTAGGGCGCGGCAGCGGCCTTGATGATGCGCTCCTTGCTCTCCACCACGTTCACAAAGCCCACCGGCACCCCGATGATGAGGGCGGGATGGAGCTTGCCCGCCTCCATCAGCGCCTCTAAGGAGAAAAGCGCCGTGGGGGCGTTGCCGATGGCGAAGATGCAGGGCTTGGGCAGGGCTGCCGCCCGCTCCATGGATACAAAGGCACGGGTCACACCGCGCTCCTTAGCCTCCGCCGCCACGTCCGCGTCCGACATGAAGCAGTGTACCTCTCCGCCCAGCGAGGCGAGGATCGTCTTATTGATCCCGGCCTTGGCCATCTGGGTATCGGTGACGATGTCACAGCCCGCCCGCAGGGCGGCAATGGCCTTTTGTACCGCGTGGTCGGAAAAGGCCAGATTGTCCACATAGTCAAAATCCGCCGTGGTGTGGATGACCCGTTTGATGACCAGCTCATTCTCCGGATCCAGCCGCCGGTCACCCAGCAGCTCGGTGATGATGGCGAAGCTGCGCTTCTCGATATCCATAGGCTTCATCTGTTCCGTCATAGCGTCTCCTTTCTGCAAGCCGCCAAAAAGCGCTGTGCCATGACGGGCTTGGCGTAAAAATGGAAGTGAGGGAAACCCGCGTACAGCGTATCCGTGGCATACGCACAGCGCCACTGCTTGCCGGAGGGCTTTTCCGCCAGAAAAGCGCCGCCGGGCTGGGGTGTGTCCCAATGGTGAAATTCATGCATCGGCACCTGCTCTCCGGCGCGGCAGAGAAGGCTGTCCTCCTGCGCCGTGGCGGTGATGTAGCCGAACCGGGTCAGCTTCCCCGTGTCAAAGCAGTCACCGGGCAGCGCGCCTACCATGGCGTGGCCCGCGATGGTCTGCGTCAGGTACATAAAGCCGCCGCACTCGGCGATACAGGGCATCCCCGCGTGTACGACCTCTCGAATTCGCCTGCGCAGGACATGGTTTTCCGCCAACTGTGCCGCGTACAGCTCCGGGTAGCCGCCGCCCAGGTACAGACCCTGTACACCGTCGGGGAGCCACTCATCCGCCAGCGGGCTGAAGGGTACCAGCTCCGCACCCAGCTGCCGCAGCAGGTCGAGGCTGTCCTCATAGTAAAAGCAGAACGCCCGGTCCCTGGCCACGCCGATACGCACCGGTGTTCCCGGCTCCGGCAGGGCCGGCGGGATAAAGCGCAGGGGCGGCGCGGCGTCAGCCAGCTCCAGCAGTGTTGGAATGTCCAGCGTTTTTTCCGCCTCGGCCGCCAGCTTGCGCAGCTTCTCTTGCAGATCGGCCACCTCGTCCGCTGTGATGAGCCCCAAGTGGCGGCTCTCCAGCGCGCACTCCGGCAGACGGGGCAGATAGCCGCAGGCGCGGACGCCCAAACGATTTTCCAGCTCCCGTGCCAGTGGGCCATAGCTCATTGCGCTGCACCCGTTGAGGATGACACCACGGATGCCGCTGTCCGGCGCGAAGTGGAGAAAGCCCTCCACCGCCGCCAGGACGGAAAGGGCCGCCCCTCGGGCATTGACCACCAGCACCACGGGGCTTTGGGTCTCCCGCGCCACCTCGTAGGTGCTGGCCCGGGTGGAGGTGAGGCCCAGCCCGTCATAATAGCCCATGACCCCCTCTATCACCGTGACATCGCAGCCCCGGGCGTTGCGGGCCAGAAGATAGCGCAGGGTATCGGGATCAAAGAAGAAGGCATCCAAATTGGAGCTCTTCGCGCCAATGATCCGGCTGTGGAACATGGGGTCGATATAATCAGGGCCGCATTTCGCCGCGCCTACCCGCAGGCCCCGCGATACCAGCGCCTGCAAGACGGCACAGGTGACGGTGGTCTTGCCGCAGCCACTGTTGGTGCCGGCCAGCACCAGCCGGGGAATTTTTTGCTCCATAGCGCCCTCTCAATCCGCCACGATGGTGGCAAAATAGCTGATCTCCTCCGGCAGCTGCCGCAGGTCGGTGTAGACCTGCTCTGTCTCCAGTCCGCAGTCCGCCACCATCCCGGCATTTGCCAGCAGACCGTGGCGCTCCAGCGCCGCTGCCGCTTTGTAGATGACCTTGCCGGATTTCATCACGACCTTTGTTCCCGGCAGCGGCAGCGCGTTGTCCAGATCCGTGCTGCCCGGCAGAATGTGGAGCGGCTCCTCCATGCGGGTCAAACTCCGTCCCAGCCGCGCCGCCACGGCGCAGAAGCTGGTGACACCGGGACACATCACCGTCTCAAACCCATCAGCGCGGATGCGCTCCAGAATATAGTAGGCAGTGGCGTACACGGATACGTCGCCCAGATTGACCATGGCCACGTCCCGTCCTGCCGACAGCTCCGCTTCGATAGCGGCTGCCGCCATGCGGTAGCTGTTCTCCCGCACTGCCTCGCTTCGCTCCATGGTAAAGTCCAGCGGTAAGATGGTCTTGCCCTGCGTATCCACCGCCCCGGCGGCGATATCCAGCGCCAGCATCCGCCCGGACTTCATCCGGGGGGCTGCCACCACAGGACAGTCCGCCAAGACCCGGCAGGCCTGCCTGGTCAGCAGCTCCGGGTCACCGGGGCCCACGCTGACGGCGTAAAAAACACCCTGTTTTTCCATGATAGCACTCCTTACGGCACAAATTCCAGGCTGTCGAAGCAGGGGTCATACTTCCCGTGCTCCATCCGGTACAGCTTTGCAATATATGCGCGGGTAAAGATCTCCTCCGGGGTGCCGATGCGGTCGATGCGGTCGCCCGCCACACACACCACCGTGTCCGAAATGCGCTCCGCCAGCTCCAGCTCGTGGAGGGACAGCAGCACCGCCAGATCGTTCTCCCGCACCATGCGCTTGAGCACCGTCAACAACTCCAGCTTATAGCGGATGTCCAAAAAGCTGGTAGGCTCGTCCAATACGATGATCTCCGGCTCCTGACACAGCGCCCGGGCCAGCAGAATGCGCTGGCGCTGTCCGTCGCTGATGGCGGAGAAGGGGCGGTCGGCAAACTCCATTCCGCCTACCTGCGCCAGAGAGCGCTCCACGATGGCCCGGTCCTCCGGCTGCAGGATGCCCAGCCGCCCCGTGTAGGGGTAGCGGCCGCTGCTCACCACGTCCCGGCAGGTCATCAGCTCCGGCTCCATCCGGGCCGTCATCAAAATGGCCATGCGCCGGGCGATCTCATTGCGGCTGCGCGCCTCCATATCCTTCCCGTCCAGAAACACCGTGCCGGACACCTTGGAGAGCTGGCCGATGATGGTTTTCAATATAGTGGATTTTCCCGACCCGTTGGGGCCTATCAGCGTGACGATCCTGCCCCGCTGCACATGGAGGGGGATGTCCTCGATCAGCGGCCTTCCGTGGTAGCCCACGGCAAGGCCCTTGGTCTCCAGATATGCTGCCATACTCAGGCCCCCTTTCTGTGGATCATCATGTAGATGACGATGGGTGCGCCGAACACCGCCGTCACGGAGCTGATGCTCACCTCCGTGGGGGCGAAGGCGGTGCGGGCGATGAGGTCGCAAAACAGGCAGAACACGCCGCCGCCCAGGAAGCAGGCTGGGATCATGACGAGCGGCTCCGCCGATTTGAACAGGGATTTCATCAGGTGCGGCACTGCGATGCCAACAAAGGAGATGGGGCCGGCAAAGGCCGTGACGCAGGCGGACAGCACGCTGGACAGCAGGATCAGCGCCGTACGGAAGGCCCGCAGGGGGACGCCCATATTCTGGGCGTAGACCTCGCCCAGCTGGTACGCCCGGATGGGCTTGGACAGGAAAAAGGTCAGCAGCAGTGTGACGCCGCATACACCGGCCATGGTCTTTACGTTGTCCCAGCTCATGCCGGAGAAGGAGCCGAGAGACCAGTTGTGCAGATTCACGATGCTGGAATCGTCGGCAAAGGTCACGAGAAAATCCGTGAGCGCCGAGCAGATATAGCCGATCATCACGCCGCAGACCACCAGCAGGCTCATGCGCTTGACCCGCTGGGAGATCAGCAGCACGAAGCCCATGGATACCATGGCGCCCACGAAGGCCGCCGCGATGAGAATGGCAGAGGAGGTGGTCTTGCCACGGCTCAGCAGCGCCAGCATGGCCACGCACACCGTCATCTTCGCGCCGGAGGAGATGCCCAGCACGAAGGGGCCTGCGATGGGGTTGTGGAAGAAGGTTTGCAGCAGATAGCCGGACAGGGACAGCGCCCCGCCCAGGATCAGCGCCGACAGAAGCCGGGGCAGACGGATCTTCACGATGATCTGGCTCTGTGTAAAGCCCACATCGCCGCCCAGCAGGATCCGCCATATCTCAGACGCGGAAAGAGAAACGCTTCCCGCAAAAATATTCCAAAGCAAAAAAACAAAAAGCAGGAGGAGGAGCAGCCAAAAGCCTCCCAAGATGCGAAGTGTTCGGGTCCTTTCCATGCTGCTCCTCCTTATTCTTCAAAAAGTTTACTTCATGCGGGTCAAAAAGTGAAACGCCGTATCCGGCGCGTCGTTCAACGCATGGTTGACGTCCAGAATGAGATCGCTCAGCTCCAGCGACTCCTGATAGAAGTTTTTGGTCAGGCACCACACATTACCGCTCTTGACGGCCTTGAAGTCGGCCATCAGTGGATCCAGTGCCACCAATTCGTCCAGCGTGTGCAGCTCGCCGTCGATGATGCTGTTGTAGATCAGCACATCGGCGTCCACTGCACCGTGGTAGAAGGATTCCATCTGAATGTTGATGGTGGACTGGGCGTTGTCCTCCGCCGATTCATCGAAGGAGACATAGTCTCCGCCTGCGATGGTGACACACTTCGCCACATAGTCCGTGGATTTGCGGACGTTTACAGCGCCGCTGCTGGTGATGTAGAAAAATGCCACGGTCTTGCCGGTGGGCTGCTGCTCCAGTACGTCCGCCACGCTGTCCATCTTCTCATTAAATAGCGCCTCGGCCTCGTCCTCCTTATCCAGCAGCGCTGCGTACAGCTTGATCCACTCCATCCGGCCCATGGGCAGGGTCTCATAGCTGGAGGTCTCCACCAGCACAGGGATACCCAGCCGCTCCAGCTGCTCCAGCACCGCCGGGGAGTGGTAGATCATGGTGTTTTCCACCGCCAGATCGCAGCCCTGCGACAGGATTAGCTCATAGTCCGGCTCGGAGTACTTGCCGGCGTATACCAGTGCTCCGCTATCCATGGCATCCTTGGCGCGCTGGATATACCAGTCCGACTGCTTTTTACCGCTGAGGGTGATGCAGTCGATGGCGTTCAGCTTGTCGAAGTAGTCCATGGCAGCGGCGGCTACCAGATAAATCTGGTCCAGCGGCTGCTGCAAAACGGTGACACCGGTAGGTACCCCGTCAGGCACAGCTGCACCCTCCGCCACCAGCAGGTATACCCGGTCGTTGTTGATGGTGATGCGCTTGTAGCTGTCCCCGGCGTACTCCACGGAGAACTGCTCCGCGTAGCGCAGGGGCATGGTACGGTCGAAGACCAGCTCGTCCCACGACACGGCGGCGGTTTGTCCGTCTGTTTTGCCGGGGGCGTCAGCCGCGCCGCAGGCGCAGAGGGACAAGACCATCAGCGCCGCCAGCAACCCGGCGAGAAAACGCCTCACTGGGCAGCCTCCACCGCCGTGGCGGACTTAAAGGTCAGGGTGTACTCGATCTCGTGGGGGGTGCTCATGGCGGTGGTGTCGCCGATCACCGTCAGCGGGGTATCCAGCGCCCGCACGGGAATCTCGAAGGTGGAGCCGCCCTCGGTGGTGAGGACATCGTAACGCTGGCCATCCACCAGCATATAGTCATACTTCTCACTGCTCCACACGATAGTGGCGGTGGCAGCGCCGTTCTCCACCTTCAGGGTGCAGGGAGTCAGCACATGGGACTTACCGGAGCCACCCTCAAAGCCTACCTCAATGGTGTAGGTGCCGTCCGCCAATGCGATGGCGGCAGCGTCATCGCTGTCATCCTCCTTCAGAACAGGGTTGGAGACGGACACCTTGTGGTCATACCATACGCCCTTCTTGCCGATGAGAGCCACGTCGAACTCCTCGTCCAGCGCGGGAACGGGGATATCAAAGCCATTGACTGTCTCGGTCAGGCCATCGGGATAGGTGACGGTGTCCTTGGTGGGCTGGAGCAGCACGGCGCCGTCCTTCTGGGCGTCCTCCTTCAGACCAGGGAACAGATTGACGATGCTGGTGGAGGCCAGGCTGACGTGGATGGTCATCTGGCCGTCCTTCACGGTCAGCACGCCCTTGCCGTCACAGGTCTCGTTGGCGTGGAACATACTGCTGTCGGTGTTGAAGTCGGCGGTATACACGCCGTCCGCCAGAGCGGGCTGGTCAGGCTCATCGTTGCCGGGGGCATCGGTTTGCTGCTGTCCGCAGCCTACCAGCAGCGCCGCCATCATCACAGCGGCCAGCAGAAACGAAAGAATTTTCTTCATGGTCAAGGTCCTCCTTACTTTGAAAAAGGCTCCGAGGCGATAATATACCGCCCCGGAGCCCGTTCAGTCCTTGTTACGCGATAGCGTCGATGGCAGCCTTGGTGTGTGCCACGTAGAGCGCCTGCACGTCCGCGATACGGCCCAGACCGGAGATCTGGCAGTTCACGGTGAAGCCGGCGGCCTCGAACATGGTCTTCCAGGAATCCTCGTCCGCACCGGCCATGTCGTTGTTGGCGTGGTCGCCCGCCACGACCATCAGGGGACGCAGCACCACGGTGGTATAACCGGCTTCCTTGACGGCCGCGATCACGGCCTCGCAGGAGGTATCCTCGGGCTCGCCCTCCACGGTGCCGATGAACACGTTCTCATAGCCCAGCTTGTCCATCTGGGCGGCCATCTGGCTGTAAGTGACCTTCGCCACATGAGCCGTACCGTGACCCATCAGCACGTAAGCCACACCGGCCTCCTTGGCGGCGGCGGTGGACTCGTAGCCGCTCTCGCTCAGAGCAGCGGCGACAACGGCCTTGGCAACGGCTTCCTTGTCGGCGTTGATGACGGTGGCGTCGCTGCCCACCTCACCCAGCATGGGCTCGGCGATCTCAACGGACTCGAACTTGTCGCGGACCTTGTCGATGGCGGCGCACATCTCGTCGTACTCAGCACCGTGCATCAGATGGGTGGGCTGCACCACCAGCTGCTTCACGCCGTTGGCGACAGCACGCTCCAGAGCCTGCTCCATGTTGTCGATCTTCTCGCCGTCACGGGCCTGGATGTGGTTGATGATGATCTGAGCGGTGAAGGCGCGGCGCACGGACCAATCGGGGTTGGCCTCCTGCAGGGCATCCTCAATGCTCTTGATGTCGGCTACGCGGCTGTCGTTGAAGGAGGTACCGAAGGATACCACCAGCAGCTCCTTCTCGCCGATCTCGTCCTGGTTGCGGGGATCGTCCTTGGAGGCGTCACCGGTGTCCAGACCGAAATAGTCGGGGCTGGCCTCCTCGCCCTCCACCAGCGCCTTCTGGGCGTCGGTCAGCGCGTCCCAAGCGGCCTTGGCGGCCTCGCACTGGGCGTCGGTCTCCTCGGTGCGCTCCTGCACGTAGATGGCGTCGATCAGGGCGGCGACCTTGTCGGCGGCGGCCTTGTCGGTCTCCTCGGTGTTTACGTCGTTGTTGTCCTTGTTGTCGGCATTGTCCTTGTTGCCGCAGGCGGTCAGCATGCTCATCAGCATCACTGCCGCCATGAGAAATGCAAGTGCTTTCTTCATGGTTGATCTACCTCTTTCCAAATATTTGTTCTGAAAGAAATATAAAAGCGGCTGTGTCTCACACAGCCGCCCTCGGTGCTTCTTACTACATATACACCCGTGCGGCGCTCCGCGACGGATCATAAGTTCGTAGGAAAACCAACCTGTTGGCAGCAGGCTTGAGATTCCACACAGAGGCAGGTCTCCTGACTTCGTTCATCACGGCGTTGCCCTTCCCGGTTTCCCAGTGGTTTGCAAGACCGCTCCCGTACACAGTGACTGCATCGCTCCGGATTCGCACCGGATTCCCTTTTCATCTGCTTTTTGGCAGACACCTCTGTGCTACAACTTTATATTTTTCCAGACAGTGGGATTATATCACATTTTGTCGAATTGTCAATCCATTCTGATGGCGGGCTACCTAAAATCTGATGTGAGATTTTTTATTTTAAGCGTTTTAAGACCTGCGGTTGCTTTAAAACCTTTTTATCCATGGCAAAAGCTCCTTGTTTTTTATTTTGCTCATTCTATTCTAATACATAAACCCGGCTTCAAATCAAGTTATTTTTCATGATTGGAAAAGCGAAATGCCGCGTGCCCCATGGGCACACGGCATTCCACTTTTCAGGAGAGAAAGTACCCCGTTTGCAAGGGTACGGAACCACAGAACCTGGCGGAGCCCGGTGGGATCGGAAGCAAAGTTACTCCACGCCAAACAGCAGATCGCCGTAGGTGGGGAATGGCCAGCAGCCCTCGGCCGTGCGCTGCTCGGCCTCGTCACAGGGGGCGCGCAGCGCCGCCATCTTGGGCAGCAGCACGTCGCGGACCATGTTGGCGCTCTCGGTCACATCATCGATCTTATGGAAAGTAGCCAGCGCGGCAGCCAGGTCCTCCACGGCAGCGTCGATGTCCTCTACCAGATCGGACAGGCGCGTGACAAGCGTCGTCTCATAAATGCCGGACACCACCGGCGCGATGGACTTCTTTACGGCGATATCCTGCGCCAGCTTAGAGGAGAACTTCTCCACGGCGGGCAGGATCTGACGGCGGGCCATATCCACCATCGTTTCTGCCTCGATATTGACGATCTTGCGGTAGTTGTCCAGTGTGATCTCATAGCGGGAGCGTATCTCCGCTTCGGACATGACCTTCAGGGACGTGAGCATTTTTACGTTCTTCTCGTGCAGCAGATAGGGCATAGCGTCCGGCGTGGTACGCAGGTTCAACAGGCCACGGACCTCGGTAGCCTCCTTGATCCAGGTATCGTCATAACCGTTTCCGTTGAAAATAATGCGCTTGTGATCCTTGATGGTCTGCCGGATCAGACTATGCAGTGCAGCGTCAAAGTCCTTGGCCTTCTCCAGCTTGTCCGCATACTGACGCAGAGACTCCGCCACGGCGGCGTTGAGCATAATGTTGCAGCAGGCAATGGAGTTGGCGGAGCCCAGCATACGGAACTCGAACTTATTGCCGGTGAACGCAAAGGGCGATGTCCGGTTCCGGTCGGTAGTATCACGCAGGAACTTGGGTAGCACATGGGCTCCCAGCTTCATCACGGTCTTTTCCGTGCCGCTGTACGGCTCATCCTTCTCGATGGCATCCAGAATGGCCGTCAGCTCGTCGCCCAGGAAGATGGACACCACAGCGGGCGGCGCCTCGTTGGCGCCCAGACGGTGATCATTGCCGGCGGTGGCCACAGAGATACGCAGCAGGTCCTGATAGTCATCCACTGCCTGAATAACGGCACACAGGAACAGCAGGAACTGGGCGTTTTCGTGGGGTGTCTCACCGGGAGTCAGCAGGTTCACACCGGTATCCGTGGCCATAGACCAGTTGTTGTGCTTGCCGGAGCCATTGACACCGTCAAAGGGCTTTTCATGCAGCAGACAGACCAGCCCGTGGCGGGCAGCCACCTTCTGCATGATCTCCATGGTCAGTTGGTTGTGATCGGTGGCGATATTTGTGGTGGTGTAGATGGGCGCCAGCTCATGCTGGGCCGGGGCCACCTCATTGTGCTCCGTCTTGGCCAGAATACCCAGCTTCCAGAGCTCCTCATTCAAATCGGCCATATACTCCGCCACACGAGGCTTGATAGCGCCGAAGTAATGGTCGTCCATCTCCTGACCCTTTTGGGGTCTGGCGCCGAACAGCGTACGGCCGCAGAAGATCAGGTCCTTGCGCTTGCGGTACATGGCGCGGTCCACCAGGAAATACTCCTGCTCGGGGCCGACAGAGGTGCGAACACATTTGACATCCGTGTTGCCAAACAGCTTCAGGACACGCATGGCCTGCTTGTTCAGGGCCTGCATGGAGCGCAGCAGCGGGGTTTTTTTATCCAGCGCCTCGCCACCGTAGGAACAGAACGCCGTGGGGATACACAGTGCCTTGTCCTTGATAAAGGCGTAAGAGGTAGGATCCCAGGCAGTGTAGCCCCGGGCCTCGAAGGTAGCACGCAGGCCGCCGGAGGGGAAGCTGGAGGCATCCGGCTCACCCTGGATCAATTCCTTACCAGAGAACTCCATGATGACGCCGCCATCCGGCGAGGGGGTAATAAAGCTGTCGTGCTTCTCGGCGGTAATGCCGGTCAACGGCTGGAACCAATGGGTAAAGTGGGTCGCGCCGTGCTCGATGGCCCAATCCTTCATGGCATCCGCCACCACATTCGCTACCTGGTTGTCCAGGCTTCCGCCCTCGTCAATGGTCTTCTTCAGGGAAATATAGACGTCATGGGGAAGGCGTGCTTTCATCTGTCGGTCGTCAAATACCAGTGTGCCGAAAATGTCCGATACGGTTTTCATGTGTTCCACCCCGATCTTTTGTAGATTTGGAAAATAGAAAAAGGCGTCAGGAAGCCCGCAGCTTCAAGACGCCTTTGCCTTTGATGTGCGAAATTATAGGCGGTTGTGACGGATTTGTCAATCAGCTTTTTACACAATTTTTGGCGTTTTATTCATTGACTTTATGCACATCTGATGCTATAATGCCGAACCATGATGAGCAAAGGCGTTCATCCGAGCAGGACATTTGTCCCTGCCGGATGAGCGTTTTTTGCTTTCCGGGGCGGCTTTCCAGCGGATCACTCCGTGAAACGGCTGGAACCTACGGAAGCACATAAAGAAAGGGTGAGAAACTATGAAGCTGGAGGGACAGGTACGTATCCCATCCGGGTGCGCCATTTCGGCGGTCATTTCCCGGGAGGGGCGGCGCATGACCGGTGAGGACATCATCAGGAGCATGGTCCCCATGCATGATCGGTCCAACGGTCTGGGAGGCGGCTTCGCCGCCTACGGCATCTACCCGGAGCACCGGGAGGAATACGCCTTCCACATCTTTTTTGATGATAACACCACCCGGCGGGAGTGCGAGGCTATGCTGAAGGAGGGCTTTGAGCTCGTAGACGCGGAGCTGATCCCCATCCGCATCATCCCGGAGATTACGGACATTCCCCACATCTGGCGGTACTTTGTGCGGCCCCTTAATTCGGTGCTGGCACGCCTGCAGCTGGATGAAAAGGAGTTCGTGGCACGGACCGTGATGGATATCAACACCAAGCTGAAGGGCGCATACGTGTTCTCCAGTGGAAAGAACATGGGGACCTTCAAGGCCGTAGGATATCCCGAGGATGTGGGACGCTTCTACCGGCTGGAGGAATATGAGGGATACAGCTGGACGGCCCATGGGCGCTATCCCACCAATACCCCCGGCTGGTGGGGCGGCGCGCACCCCTTTTCCCTGCTGGACTGGTCCATCGTCCACAACGGAGAGATATCCTCCTACGACGCCAATCGGCGCTGTATTGAGATGTATGGCTACAAATGCAATCTGCAGACGGATACGGAGGTCATCACCTACATCGCCGACTATCTGCTGCGGCGTCAGGGGCTGACACTGGAGGAAATGGCGTCGGTGATCGCGGCGCCCTTCTGGAGTACCATACGCACCAGAGAGCCGGCCGCGGCACGGCAGCTGACCTATCTGCGGACCATATACCCCAGCCTGCTCATCACCGGACCATTCTCCATCATTCTTGGGTTCAACGGCGGACTGATGGCGCTGAACGACCGACTGAAGCTGCGCTCCATGGTAACAGCTGAGAAGGACGACAAGGTATTTATCGCCAGCGAGGAGGCCGCCATACGGGTCATGGCCCCGGATGCGGAGAACCTGTATGCGCCCATGGGCGGCGAGCCGTTTATCGTGAAAGTGAAAGAAGGTGCCTATTGATGGCTCTTGACTACATCATACCGGAATTTGAAGTGGTACGAAACGACGCACGGTGCACCCGCTGCCGCATCTGCGAATCCCAGTGCGCCAACGGCGTGCACACCTATAACGCGGATGGGAAGGTCATGGTCAGCGACGAGAGCAAGTGTGTCAACTGTCAGCGCTGTGTGTCCTTCTGTCCCACTCACGCCATTAAGATCGTAAAAAGCGACAACTGCCTGCGGGAAAACGCAAACTGGTCCTGCGCCACCATTAAGGAGATATACAAGCAGGCGTCCACCGGCGGCGTGCTGCTGAGCTCCATGGGCAACCCCCAGCCCCTGCCGGTGTACTGGGACCGTATCCTCATCAACGCCTCACAGGTGACGAACCTTCCCATCGACCCCCTGCGGGAGCCCATGGAGACGCGGGTATTCCTGGGCAAGAAGCCGGAGGCCGTCCGACGGAACGGTGACGGCAGCCTATGCACCGAAATACCGCCGCAGCTGGAGTTGTCGGTGCCCATTCTGTTTTCGGCCATGAGCTATGGCTCCATCAGCTATAACGCTCATGCGGCGCTGGCCAAGGCCGCCCAGGAGTTAGGTATCTGCTACAACACCGGCGAGGGCGGACTGCACCGGGACTTCTATCCCTATGGCGCCAACACCATCGTACAGGTGGCCTCCGGCCGTTTCGGCGTCGATGAGACATATCTGAACACCGGCGCGGCCATCGAGATCAAAATGGGCCAGGGCGCCAAACCCGGTATCGGCGGACATCTGCCTGGCGCAAAGATCGTGGGCGACGTGTCCAAGACCCGGATGATACCAGAGGGCGCGGATGCCATCTCCCCTGCTCCGCACCACGACATTTACTCCATTGAGGACCTACGGCAGCTGGTGTACTCTCTAAAGGAAGCCACGGCGTACAAAAAGCCGATCATCGTCAAGGTGGCGGCGGTACACAACATCGCCGCCATCGCCAGCGGCATCGCCCGCAGCGGTGCGGATATCATCGCCATCGACGGCTTTCGGGGCGGCACCGGCGCGGCGCCCACCCGAATACGGGACAATGTGGGTATTCCCATTGAGCTGGCGCTGGCAGCGGTGGACCAGCGGCTGCGGGACGAGGGCATACGCAGCAGCGTATCCCTGATCGCCGGAGGCAGCATACGCTCCGCTGCCGACGTGGTAAAAGCCATTGCTCTGGGCGCGGATGCCTGTTACATTGCCACCGCGGCACTGCTGGCCATGGGGTGCCACTTGTGCCGTTCCTGCCAGACAGGTCGGTGCTGCTGGGGTATCGCCACACAGCGGCCGGAGCTGGTGAAGCGTCTGGACCCCGAGGAGGCCGCGGCGCGGCTGGTAAACCTGGTAACCGCCTGGAAGCACGAGATCAAGGAGATGATGGGCGGTATGGGCATCAACTCCATCGAGGCGCTGCGGGGCAACCGGGTCATGCTGCGGGGTATTCACCTGAACGAAAAAGAACTGGAAATTCTGGGAATTGCCCACGCCGGTGAATAAGGTCTGTCGAAAAAGCGATATTTATAGGAAAAATAATGGAAAACCATCGAAAGGAGTGGTACAATATGAACTTCATAGAGGCAAGTGGTCTGTCCTTCTCTCAACTGAACGAAACGATACGCCACGCCGGGAAGGAATGCCGTATCTGTGCCTGCCAGGGCCAGCGGTTCATCGCCGCCGGTATGAGCAGCAAACGGCTGGAGATCGACGGCATCCCCGGCAATGCGCTGGGCGCCTATCTGGGCGGCGGTTCTATTACCGTAAACGGCAATGCACAGGACGCAGTGGGCGACACCATGAGTGCCGGACGCATCGTGATCCACGGCAGCACCGGCGACGCTGCGGGGTACGCCATGCGGGGCGGTGAGATATTTATCCGGGACAACGCGGGCTACCGCGCCGGGATACACATGAAAGCCTATAAGCAGCATAAGCCGGTGATCGTCATCGGCGGGCGGGCCGGCAGCTTTCTGGGCGAATACCAGGCCGGCGGGCTGATTTTGGTACTGGGCCTGCACACCGACGGCCGGCCGATAGTACACTTCTTCCCGTGCACGGGAATGCACGGCGGAAAGATGGTTTTCCGCGGTGACGTGAGCAGCATACGGTTTCCGGATCAGGTCACGCTGCACAACGCCACGGCGGAAGATATGGCGGAGATCGCACCCTATGTGCAGGAGTACTGCCGTCTGTTTGACCGTGACGCGGAGGCGATGCTCCGCGACAACTATACCGTTATCACACCGGACAGCAAAAACCCCTATCAGCAGATGTATGTAGCCAACTGAGAAAGGCAGGAGCACGATGGAGTACACAGTGGATGAGATCAGGCAGTTTACGGCGGAGGAGGATGTAAAATTCCTGCGTCTGGCCTTCTGCGATATTTTCGGCAGCCAGAAAAATATATCTATTTTGCCGGATGAGCTGGACCGGGCCTTCAGCTACGGCATCGCTTTTGATGCCTCCGCTGTGCCCGGCTTCGGCGACGAGGTCCACTCGGACCTGTTCCTGCATCCGGACAGCAGCACCCTGTGTATGCTGCCCTGGCGGCCGGATCACGGCCGAGTGGCGCGGATGTTCTGCCATGTGCTGCGGCCCAATGGCGCCGCCTTCGAGGCCGACTGCCGCGCGCTGCTGCGTCAGGCGGTGGCGGACGCGGAAGCACTGGGCATCCGCTTCTCCTTCGGCACGGAGATGGAGTTCTATCTCTTCCGCCGGGACGAAAACGGTGAAGCGACCCACATTCCCTACGACAACGCGGGATACATGGACATCGCGCCGGAGGACAAGGGCGAGAATGTGCGGCGGGAGATCTGCCTGACGCTGGAGCAGATGGGGATACGACCGGAGTGCTCTCACCACGAGCAGGGCCCCGGGCAAAACGAGATCGACTTTCGCTATTCCGATCCCTTGACGGCGGCAGATAACGCCGTGACCTTTAAGGCTGTCGTCAATTCCGTGGCGGTGCGAAACGGCCTGGCAGCCGACTTCTCTCCCAAGCCGCTGATGGGACAGCCGGGCAACGGGATGCACATCAACATCTCCGCTAAGAGCCGCGACGGCGCAGAGGTAATGCCGCAGATCATCGCCGGTATTCTGGCCCATATTGGCGAGATGACGGTGTTTCTGAACACGCGGGAGGAGTCGTATCACCGCTTTGGCAGCAGCAAAGCACCGCGATATATCTCCTGGTCCAGTGAAAACCGCAGTCAGCTGATACGCATCCCTGCCGCACAGGGCGAGTACCGTCGCGCGGAGCTGCGCTCTCCCGATCCGCTGTGCAGCCCGTATCTGGCCTTTACGCTGCTGATCCGCGCCGGCCTGGACGGTGTAACGCGGCAGCTGGTGCTGCCGGAAGCCGCGGATGTGAATTTCTACACGGCGGCTAACGACGTAAAGGCACGCTTCCACACGCTGCCGGAGACTCTGGAGGACGCCAGATCGTTGGCTGCATCCAGCGCATTTATCGCAGAGCACTTACCGAAGACGATCATACAGCAGTACACCCACTGAGCAGATCTGCTTTGGAGAGGAGGGACGTATATGGAGGACAGCCACCGTACGTACAGCGTACTGGTGGTCGCTGCCGCGGCCAAGTTCCATATGTCCCTGCGTGAAATGCTGCCGGAGGATCGGTACGACCCGGTGTGTGCCGCAGGCAGCGTGTCTGAGGCACGGCGTGCCCTGCTGGAGAGGCCTTTCGACATCGTGGTCATCAGTACGCCGCTGCCGGATGAATTCGGTACAAAGCTGGCGCTGCACATCATCGACAAATCCAGCGCCGGTGTGCTGCTCCTGGTAAAGGCGGAGCACTATCCGGACCTGGCGGCGCGGCTGGCGCCTCAGGGTATCCTGCTGCTGCAAAAGCCCACCACGCCGCCGCTGCTGCTGCAATCCATGCAGCTGCTGTGCGGCACACGGGAACGCCTGCGGCGTATGGAGGAAAAGACTGCCACCATCGAGGAACGCATGGCGGAGATACGGCTGGTGAACCGGGCTAAATGGGCACTGATCGACAAGCAGGGCATGACGGAGCAGGAGGCCCACCGCTACATTGAAAAACAGGCCATGGACCGGTGCGTTACGCGCCGGTCAGTGGCGGAGGAGATATTGGCAGAGTGAAATAAGCGCGCTCCCTTTGACAAACAGTGTAAGGTCTGCTATGATGGCGTAAACCGTTTTGAAAGGAGTACACTATGGAAAAGTTTATCCCTTATGAAAAACTCTCGAAAAAAGAGAAGCACCGGCGTGACGCTATGCAGCGGGGCACCTGGGGCGTGCTGAACCCCGTTACACGCAAAAGTCCAAACCCCAAAGCTTACAACAGGAAAAAGACACGGAAATGGATGGAGGATCCATATACCGTGTCTTTTTTATATGCAGAAAAGATATCCCCCGGCCGCTGGCCGGGGGATATCAAAGAAATGACAGCTTACTTCATGAAGGTGCCGTCCATCATCTGCTGCAGATAGGCATTGTACTTCTCCACCTTCTCAGCGGGAACCAGCTCGGTATTGATGGCACCGGCGGACAGGGCACCGTTCTCCAGCGTACCGAAGATGGTGTTGCCGCCGAAGGTACCGGCCACAACAGCCTCCATGCAGACACCGATCATAGCGGCGTTATCGGTGACCTGGGAGCAAATGATGCAGGGGTTCTGACCCAGGATATCGGCAGGCTGGCCGATGTCGTAGATCTTGATGGTGCCGGCCTTCTCATTGGCGGCGTCGATGGCCTCACGGGCACCGGAGTCAACGGCAGAAGCATCGCCGAAGAACACGTCAGCACCCTGGGAGATCAGCTCAGTGGCGAACTCCTTGCCCTTGGGGGCATCGGAGAAGGAGTTGGCATAGGGAACAGCCAGCAGCTCAACGGTCTTGCCCTCCTGCGCGCCAACATACTTGGCAGCAGCCTCGAAGCCCGCGATCTTGCCCTTGGTGGTATCCAGCTCCATACCGCCGATGAAGCCCAGTTTGCCGGACTCGGTCATCAGACCGGCCAGAGCGCCGGCAATCCAGCCGATCTGCTCAGCGTTGGGCAGCAGAGACGCGACATTGCCGTTAGCGGCCTTTTCGGGGGTGGACTCAGCGCCGTTCAGCAGAGCGAAGGCGATGTCGGGATACTCCTCAGCAGCCTGCAGGACCGCATCGGTGTACTGATTGCCGGGAGCATAGATCATGTCGTAGCCCAGGTTGCAGAAGGCAACGATGGTCTCGTAATACTGATCCTGGGAGATGGAGTCGGTGACGTCGTAGGTCCAGCCCTTGGCCTCAGCAGCCTTGACCATGGCGTTGTAGCAGGCAGCGCCCCAACCGCCGTCATTGATGCTGGAGTCGCAGATCATGGCGACCTTGTAGGTCTTTTCGCCATCACCGGCGCCGTCCGTCTTGGTGTCGTCCTTCTTCTCGCCGCAGGCGACGAGGGCCAGCGTCATAGCGAGCGCCAGCAGCAGTGCAAGAAACTTTTTCATGGTTTTCCTCCTTGTTTTTTGTGACTTGCTCTTTGTTCTATAACAACGTCCTTGCGGACATCATTACCGTCATGTCACCGCTGTTCGCGGCGATAGGGCTGTCCATTGGCCTTGGGTCCCGCCTGCTTCGTACCGATGACGGAGAGGACGACCACGGTGGCCACATAGGGGATCATCTGGAAGAACTGGTACGGGATGGCGATGCCGGAGACCTGAAGCCGGATCTGCAGCGCATCGCAGAAGCCGAAGAACAGGCAGGCCAGCAGGATGCCGCCGGCACTCCAGCGGCCAAAGATCACGGCAGCCAGGGCGATGAAGCCGCGGCCGGCCACGATACCGTCGGTGTAGGTGCTGGAATAGCAGGTGGTCAGGTACGCACCGCCCAGTCCGGCCAGCGCACCGCAGATCATGCAGGCCAGATACTTCACGCCGATGACATTGATGCCCAGCGTAGCGGCCGCCTGCGGATGCTCGCCCACGGATTTATAGCTCAATCCCGCACGGGTACGGTTGAAGAAAATGGAGGTGAACACCACCAACAGCAGCGTCAGATAGACCATGGGGCTCTGATCAAACAGCAGTGGACCGATGACCGGGATGTCCTTCAGGCCGGGAATAGCAATGCTGGGCATGGTAATGATCTGCTTCAGGTCTGAGCCGGTGCCGAACACGATGCGGTAGATAAACGACGCCAGCGCCGGAGCGAATATGTTGATGGCCATGCCATAGACCGTATGGTCCGCGCAGAGGGTGACGGTGGAAAAGGCGTAGATCATATTGACCAGCAGGCCCGCCAACGCACCGCACAGCAGACCGATCCAGTTGGAGCCGGTGATGTAGCACATCAGAAAGCCCACCAGCGCGCCGATGGCAGCCAGGCCCTCCAAGCCGATATTCACCATGCCGGCCCGCTGGCCGTACAGCTCGGCCAGTGAGATAAGCAACAGAGGGATGGCAAGCCGAACCGTTGCCAACAGTAAGCTGGAGATCCAATCCATTACTTGTCACCCGCCTTTCTCTTGGAGAACACGCGATCCTTCCACGCCTGGAATTCAGGCAGCTTGGTCAGCGCCATACCGGCCACGGAGAACACGATGACCAACGCCTGGATGATATCGGAAACGCTGGTGGGAACACCTGTAGCCGCCTGCATAGTGGTGGAACCCACACGCAGCACAGCAAAGAACAATGCCACCACCATCGTCGCGATGGGGTGCAGCTGGCCGATCAGTGCCATAGCCACACCGTCAAAACCGTAGCCCGCCCCGAAGCCGTTGATCAGCCGGAACTGGGTGCCCAGCAGCTCTGCGCCGCCGCCCAGGCCGGCAATGGCCCCGGAGATAATGAAGCTGGTCAGCATACAGCGCTTCACATGGATACCATTAAAGCGGCTGGCGGTCATGTTATAGCCCACCGCCCGCAGCTTGAAGCCGCCGCTGGTCCAGAACAGCACGTAATACAGCACCAGGCCCACCACCACGGCGATGACAAAACCCCAGGTAAAGCGCATTCCGGTGATTACACGGGGCAGCTTCACCAGATCATCCACCGCAGGGGTCTGTGGTACGCTGGCGTCGCGGATCCAGCTGGTGTACAGCACGCCCATAAACAAGGTAGCTACATAGTTGAGCATGATGGAGATGATCATCTCGTTCTGGCCACGTCCGATCTTCAGCAGGCCGGGAATCATACCCCAGATACCGCCGGCCAGCGTACCGGCCAGTAGCGCCAGCAGCACACCGGCAAAGCCGGTAACGCCTGAGAAATACGCCGTAACGAATGCGGCGATGGAACCCATGAGAAACTGGCCTTCACCGCCCAGGTTGAACACACCGCACTTGTACGCGAAGCAGGCACACAGAGAGGTGAACATCAGAGGTGTGGCCTTGGTAAGTGTAGTGCCAATATTGGCCTTGGAGCCGAAAGCTCCCTGGAAGAGGTATTTCACCGCGTCAAAGGGATTGGCACCCAGGGCCGCCATAATGATACCGCCGATCACAAAGGCCAGGATAATAGACAGCAGTGGGACAATGAAGCTGCCCAGAGAACGTTTTAACTTTTCCATATCGCAGCTCCTCCCCTCACTTGCCCGTCATGGCGAGGCTGATCTCCTCGATGGGCGGGTTTTTTCCGGAGAATTCGCCCATGATCTGCCCCTCGAAGCAAACCAGAATACGATCAGACATCTCCAGTATCTCATCGAAGTCTGCGCTGATCAGCAGAATTCCTACACCGCGCTCACGGGCAGCGATCATCTGCTCGTGAACAAAGCTGGCCGCGCCGATATCCAGGCCGCGGGTGGGATGCGCCATCACCAGCAGGGACGGCTGGGACTCCAGCTCACGGGCCAGGATGACCTTCTGCTGGTTGCCACCGGACAGGCTGCGGACCGTCTGCCCCACAGAGGTGCAGCGCACATCGTACTTCTGCACCATCTCCTCGGCATAGTCGTGAATGGCACGTTTGTTCAGCCGCAGGCCCTTACCCTGGCTGAACTTGGGAGAATCAGTCTCCTTGAGCACCAAATTCTCCGCAATGGACATATCGCCCACCAGGCCCTGCGCGTTGCGGTCCTCAGGAACGTGGGAAACGCCGTCTGTAATGAAAGAATGGGGGTCAAAGACCGCTACGCTCCTATCCTTCAGGTATATCTTGCCGCCTTGGGGCACAATAACGCCGGTGATCAACTGCGCCAGCTGGGTCTGACCATTGCCGTCCACGCCGGCGATTCCTACGATCTCACCGCTGCGGATCTGCAGAGTCATATCGTTGACACCGCTGTGCTTATGATCCTTGTCATAGTCCACATGGTCCAGAGACGCCACGACCTCAGCGCCGGAGGCATCCACCTTCTCGTACTGTGACTCGGTCAGTTCCTTACCGATCATCATATTGGCCAGTTTCTGACCATCGGTATCAGCGCGGGCCACGGTGCCCACCACCTCGCCCAGACGCAGGACGGTGATGCGGTCAGAGATATGCAGGACCTCGCGCATTTTGTGGCTGATGAAGATAATACTCTTCCCTTCGCCGATGAGCTTCTGCATAATGGCAAACAAACCCTCCACCTCGATATCGGTCAGTGCGGCAGAGGGTTCGTCCAGGATCAGCAGCTCCGCACCGTGGTACAGCGCCTTCAGTATCTCGGTGCGTTGCTGTTCGCCCACGGATATCTCGGTGATAAGCTTGTCCAGCTGCACGTCCAGGCCGTACTTGGCAGACAGCTCCTCGATCTCCTTGCGGCGAGCCGCCCGGTCGATAAACAGGCCCTTGGCGTGCTTGTCGCCCAGAATGATATTTTCAAAGACAGTCATTGCCTCCACCAGCATAAAGTGCTGGTGCACCATGCCGATTCCCAGCTTGACTGCCTGGCTGGGGGACTCGATCCGCACCTCTTTGCCATTGAGGAATATCTTTCCCTCCGTGGGCTGATAAAGGCCGATGAGAATGTTCATCAACGTGGACTTACCGGCACCGTTCTCACCCAGCAGGGTCAGTACCTCGCCGCGGTTGACGGTCAGGCTGATATCCTTGTTGGCGTAAAAATCACCAAACCGCTTGCTGATATGCTCCATACGCAGCAGCTCGCTCAAGTTCCCTCACTTCCCTTCGTTCATGTGTTTGCAGAAGTTGTCATTTTCCAAGTGGAAAATGACAACAGACCACGGTCTATTCTCAAATATTAAATCGAGAGTAGTATACCATATCTGTCGGATTTTGGGAAGAATTTTTTTGTAAAACTCCTACATTTTTTTAGCGTTTTTTATCTATTGCACCGGTACCGTTCCCATAGTATAATCAAACGCAACAAAGCGAAAGAAGGTGTTGCATATGATACATATCCGCCCCGCAGTCTCTGATGACGCCCCGGCGCTGCTGGATATCTATGCGCCCTATGTCATCGAAACCGCCATCACATTTGAGTATGAAGTGCCCACGCTGGATGACTTCCGCCAGCGTATTAAAAACACACTGCACACGCATCCTTACCTGGTCATAGAACGCGATGGCGAGATCGTGGGCTATGCCTACACCGGACAGTTGGGCAGCCGCGCAGCCTACGCCTGGGCGGCGGAAACCAGCATCTATCTGCGGCAGGACTGCCGTCGCGGTGGTTTGGGCACCCGGCTGTACCACGCGCTGGAGGAGGCTTCACGCCGGCAGAATGTGCAGGTGCTGTACGCCTGCATCGCCGCACCTGTTTCGGACGGCGACCCCCACCTGACTCGCGCCAGCATTGATTTCCATACCCGGCGCGGCTACGAAATCGTGGGCACCTTCCACCGCTGCGGATACAAGTTTGACACCTGGTACGACGTGGTCTGGATGGAAAAACGCCTGTCCGATGCCGCCATTCCGCCCGCCGTGGTACCCTTTTCTTCTTTTGTGAAGTAAAGTCATTCTGTAATGCATTTATACTTTACAGAATATCTAAATACAGTTTATTCCCCACGCAATAGATAATTGCTTGTCAACGATCCACCTTCCTGTTATACTGGCGGCAGTACATACGGGAGGTATAGCAATGGAAGCAAAGGATGTCTTGAAGGAATTACGGCAAAGGCACAATATGACACAGGATCAGCTGTCTGAAAAGCTGGCCGTCACACGACAGGCTGTCTCCCGCTGGGAAAACGGCGAGTCCGTCCCCAACCCGGAAACATTAAAGCAGTTGTCCGCACTGTTTGATACCTCCATCAATCATCTGCTGGGTGACCCTCGCAAGCTGATCTGTCAGTGCTGTGGTATGCCCTTGGACAGTGATGAGGTCATCAGCCGGGATTTGGACGGCAGCTTCAACGAGGACTACTGTAAGTGGTGCTATACCGACAGCAAGTTCACCTATGACAGCATGGAGCAGCTCCTGGAGTTTCTCGTCACCCATATGTCCAACGAGCAGTTCCCTCCGGAGCAGGCCAGAACCTATTTCAATCAGATGCTGCCAAAGCTGAAGCACTGGAGCAAATAAAAAGCACCCTTGCGGGTGCTTTTTATCGGTGTATATAACTTATTATTGAGGCCGCAGCATGGTACATCAGCAGCGTGCCCATAAGCATCGCCCCTGCCGACCTATTTCCCCACTCCCATGGCGTATTCGTTACGGTCACTACAATGAGGCATATCACTGGCAGCAATAACCAAGTTACCAAAAGCTCCACATGATACTTTGCTGTGTTCCGCATCCGTCTTTCAACGGTTTTGCTTATTACGTCATCCGGCACATCCTGCCGTAATTCCGCCACAAAGGAGCAGCTATCGCTGCATTCGAAGATCTCTGCACAATAGGGGCTGATCTCCTCCTCGGCGATTTCTTTCGGAGATCTTCCGTGTGCGCCCCAATTTCCGATATCGTCCTGTCGGAATACATAGAACCGTCGCGGCAATGGCGGCGCACTCTCAAAGGAGAATGTATAGAAGCTTCCAAAATTTTCTACAGCTATAAGCAGATAACCCATCTCTGCTTGTTTCTGCAATACACGCTCGGCCCGCCAAGTCAAAAATGAGGGCAGCCACATTTTTAGCTGTTTCTGCTCCATATGTATTTCCTCCGTATAAGTTCACCACCAATATACCATCTACTGCAGCAGACGTCAATCAGGCAAATACTCTATGTCACGGAAAGATGCCGCAGGCATACCGAACCGTACTCCCATATATGCCAACAGCCTGTGACATTTGTCACAGGCTGTTGTGTTGGCGCTACCTATCTTTCCGGGCCGTCTCCAGCCAAGTATTGTCAGCAGAAGCGAGCTTAACTTCCGTGTTCGGGATGGGAACGGGTGGACCCTCGCCCT
>ERZ840517.1008-NODE-1008-length-33285-cov-8.971231_pt1 | contig 33285 bp, 39 predicted proteins | sample MGYA00519876_ERZ840517 | MGnify/ENA primary metagenome ERZ840517 (study PRJEB31850, sample SAMEA3708882) | human gut metagenome | biome: human gut; feature: human-associated habitat; material: faeces | place: China | collected 2014 ... | reverse complement strand
GCACAAAGGTGGAACCCATCACGGCATCCAGCCTGCAGGCCACCAGCACGATCAGGAGCGTTTCGCCCTTGCGGATCAGGCCCTTCCAGCCTGCCCGGCTTTCCAGTGTCCCGGTCTTGGTTTTGGGCGATGCGTGAAACACACCGGCCACAATTAGACCGGTGATGTAGTCGACGGCCATAAAGATCACCAGCGTTTGCATGGCGGCATCCCAGCCGCCAAAAAGACCGGCGATCACGCCGCCGATCGCGCCGATCGCCATGCAAAAATAATCTTTCATGCGCCACCTCCTCACTGCGTCCATCTGCTTTTGTTGGGCCGGGTGTCCACATGGACCCAGCCTCTGGCCCGGCCTGGCTTGACCGGGTAGCGGCCCACACCGCCCCAGCCGGGCATCAGGCTTTCAGCGTAGGCGGCAACGGCCAGCGGGTCGGTGTCCTGCACCTGAATGTCTGCGGCCCGGCCCAGCAGGTGCTGGCTGGATTTTGCTCCGCCCACAGCGGTGTTGTGGGCCGCCGTGCGGTACCCGCTGGTGATGGTCACGGGCTTGCCGAAGTGTTCCCGGATGGCCTGCAGCAGCACCACGAGGGTCTGGTCGATCATGATAGCGTCGCTGCCGTCCCGGCACCGGAACTCCCGCACCTTAAAGGCCGGGGACAGCTGTTTAGCGCCGTCCCTGGCAAGGCTGTATTGCTTGATTGCCATAGGCTCACTCCTCGCTCTTATTGCCGGTCTTTTCGGCCAGCAGCTCGGTCAGTTCTTTGTACTCGGCCTCGGTGATGCGGCCGAGGGCGTAAAAAACATCAATTTTTTCCGCAAGGCCAGCGGTCTGGCCGCGCTCGATCAGGCGTTTACAGATACGATACAACATAGGTTTACCTCCTTATGCGGTGGTGTCAGTGGTAGTGTCGTCGGTCAGCCCCAGTTCCAGCATGGCGACGCGGTATTCCTGATCTACCGCCAGGGCGTCCGTGTCCGCCTGCGCGGACTGCGTCTCGGTCAGCAGCTCTGCCAAGGTGGGGTAGTGGTAGCCGGTGAATACAACCGATACAGTATTCAGCGTATTGGTAAGGGTACATTCAAGACGTTTTTTGTCGGCCGAAAATAATACTGTGACCGTGAGACTTCCCGCGCCAAAACTGCCAGTTTCATATGTCATACCAGGGGTAAGATTAAAATCAGCTTCGTTTATGCGGAGGTTAACGTAATCTACACCGTCCTGAACGTTAATTGTCTGAGTTTTTTTCCTCCCAATCGTTGTTTTTCCGCTCCACACCAGTCTCGCCTCCGACTTGACCGCAACAGCTGCGGCAATCTTGTCATTGAGCGTCTTTGCGCTCAGGGTGCCGTCCACAGCGATGTCCAGATAGTCGCCCACCTTCACGCCGCCCAGCTGGTCCGCTGTGGCGGCAGGCAGGGTGTAGGGGGTGCCGAACTTGGCGTCCGCCTCGGACTTTTTGTAGTAGTCAGAAAAGTCCACATTGACGGACGAGTCTTTCCAGGCCGAGGTAGCGGGGTTCCACACCCAGATGGTGCTGTTTTCCGCAACGATCGCCCAGGAACCAGCGACCGCTGTGGGGTAAGCGTCACGCAGGTCCTGAGCGGTGCTGTAGTAGCCCTTGCAGCCGTTAGCGATGAACGTGATCTGGTCCGCTGCTTTTTTGGCGGAGCTGGCGTTATCCTGTGCGTTTTTCGCATCCGCAGATGCAGACGCAGCTGCCTTCTTGGCAGTGGTTGCAGAATTTTCCGCAAGCGTCACCGCCTTTTTCGCCGCCTGCTGTGCCTCCAGGCAGGTAGACACATAAGACAGCCATGAGGACGAAGAGACGCCGGTGACGAAGAAATAGCTCTGCACGGCCACATCATCCGGGTAAGCGGCCCCGCCCACCCGGACAATGATGTCAAAGGTGCGCAGCTCGTAGCCGGTATCGGGGCCCATCACACACAGGTTGACGTGTACGTCGCCGGGGCGGCGCAAGGCCTGCTCGGCCAGCTCCAGTGTGATGATGTGGGCGTTGTCGGCGTCCACAGTCACGGCGGCGTGCTTGCCGCTGGTGGTGAGGATCTGGTCATACCAGCCGAAGTTGTTGGCCCCCTCGCCCCGGTACTGCACGGTGTACACCGCACCTTCCGGGGCCTTGTACGGGGTGCCGCCGTTGTAGAGGGCCATGCCGATGAACCGGCTCTGCGCGTCCGACTGCATCACCGGGACGACGGGCGGCGCGCTTTGGGACTGAAAGTCAATTTTAAGGATCTGCATTCGATGCCTCCGAAGTGTCCGGGTCAGTGTACTCGATCACGTCACCGGAATAAGATTTGCTGCCGGAAGAGATGGTGCCCGCCACGCTGTTGAGCTGCACGGCGTTCTTCTCTGCATGGTAGGGATAAACGGTGTACTGGGCCACCTGCATGGTGGTGTTGGTGTGCCGGTCACGGTCCATGAGCACTACCTTGTCATACAGGCCAAAGGACAGATACGCATACTGATCCGGGGCCAGCCGGGCAAGGTCGGCGATCTGGCAGCTGTAGGAGCACTTGGGGAACGCTGCCGCCTTGACCATGGCGTCGGCCTTGATCTTCAGGGCGGACTTGTCCGAGATGGAGCTGTCCGTCTCGCTGTGCCAGATGACACGGCTGTCATAGTCGTGGCACTGCGCCTCCACACTGATATCGCCCTTCCCGTACAGCAAAAGGGCGGTATAGTAGCTGTCGCCGGTCTCGGCCTTACCTTTATAGTAGGGCTGTTCGGTCAGGTTCAGCTCATCGGTAAAGTAGGCGCCCTGCGGGGTGCGGGTGCTGGGATCCACGATGATCATCTGGCAGGCAGTGGATGTGCCCGGTACCAGGAACCGGAGCGGGTAATTCTTCCACACGTCCACGGCTTTCTGGGCCAGTTCCAGCGGGCTGCCGGTGAACTTTTCAATCGCCAGTTTCTCGGTGGCCTTGTCCGGGGCAGTCAGCTCCCAGCCTGACAAGTTGGAAATGGCCCGCCGGAGGGTGTCAGCCATGGTCTGCGGGCCTTTGCTCCAAATGCCGGTGGACACATAGTTGTTCCAGTTCTTCAGCAGGGTGGTACACAGGCTGTCCAGATCCAGCACGGCCTCGTAGTCGGTGGAGCTGCGCCCCACGTTGATGCTGGACAGTGCATAGGTCTGATCTTCGGTCTTTTCCACCAGCCGCACCCGCTCGGTGAGCAGGCGCATCTGAGGATGGCCGCGGGGCAAGCTGAACTTGATCTCATCTTCCCAGCCGTTCCAGTTGTGCACGATGCAGTAATCATCACAGTCCAGCGGGGTGTGGCTGCCGTCTGCTTTTACAATGGCAAGCACGGGCAACGCCTCCTTTACACAAAAATGGGGTAGTATTCGACGTAGCTCTGCCCGGTGTGGGCAAGGCTGTTTTCTCCGGCACGGACGGTGGGCCAGCCGGAAATGCCGGTGACGGCCTGAAACAGGTTCTGGCCGTTGCACAGCACCTGCCGGGTGATGCCGTCCACGCACACGGTGTCACCGGCCTGCAGATCTTTGAGCACGCAGCTGCCGCCGTTGGGGTAGTGCACGGTGTGGCTGCCGGCCTCCGTTACCGTCTCTGTGATGCGGCACTCCATCTGCGGGGCGGTGCCCGCTGCAAAAAAGGTCTGGACATCCGCAGGAAGCACCAGCGTTTCCAGCGCCCCGTGCCGGTAGCCTGCCAGCGTGTAGGTGCAGCTGAGGATGCAGCCGTCGGTGTCCTGCTCCTGTGCCTTGCCGCTGTCCAGCAGCAGGGCTGTGTAGGTGCCGCCGTCCGGCAGGGCCAGCTCCACCGTGCCGCCCAGAAAAGCCGCCGTCAGGGCGCTGCGCTTAGCTGCTGCGTCGGCGGGGCTCGTGCCGTAGATGTCCACCGGCAGAGAGATGGAGCGCAGGCCGTACTGGGTGGAGCAGAAGGTGATCCGCCCGCCGGTGTAGCTGGTAAGGTAGTTCTGAGTGAGGGCGCTGCCGCTGACATTCCAGCTGGACAGCAGCAGGGCCCCGAACTCGCTGGCCCCGTGGTCATTGACGTAAAAATCATCATTCATGGTTCATCACCTCCGGAAGCCCAGCTCCTCGTCCATGTAGGACGCGGTGGTGCGGGCCATTTCTCTGCCGTCCACGTTGAACACCGCCGTCAGGCTGCCGGTGTAGCTGGCTGTGAGCTGCTGCGCTGCACTGGAACCGGTGCTGTTCTGGGTGCGGGAAATGCTTTGCTGGTTTGCAGCGGAAGCGGCCTGCGTGCGGCGGGTGAGCTCGGCAGCGGTGATCGTGTCGCTCTGGGTGTAGCCGCTGCTGTCCGGGTGCGGCAGGGCCGGTGTCTCGTCGGAGGCGCTGCCGTCATCGGCAGAGCCGCCTTTGCGGCCATACTTCTTCCACAGGAACAGCCCCAGCCCGGCAATGCCGGCCACCAGTGCGATGATTGCAAATACCTCCGGGTGGGCTGCAATCAGGCCGCCCACCTTGCCCACAAGGCCCGCCACGGCCTTGCCGATGGTGCCAATGCCGGACACGGCGGCGCCCACCAGCTTGCCCATGCCGCCGGAGCCGGACAGCCCGCTGGCAATCTCACCAATGCCCTGGATGGTGGCTCCGGCACCGTTTTTGATGCCGCTGCCAAAGATACCGGACACGGCCCCAAAGGCACCCTGCAGCCCGCCGCCGGCATAGGCCTCGTTGATGGCAGCCAGCGCTTTCTTGGCCCAGGCAGAAACGGTATCACGCTGGCTCTGGCTCACCTGGCCCCAGATGAGTTTAGTCACCGTCTCGGCAATGCCGGCCCAATCCTTGTTCTTGACGGCGGAAATGCCGTCCTTGATGATGCCAAAGATGCCGCTGCTCAGCTCGCTCTTGGCCCCGGACAGGGCCTCGTCAATGCGCTTCTGGGTGGCAGTGACTGAGGTGTCGATCTGCTGGGCGGATTCCTCCACCTTGTCCTGCACGCCGTCCACATAGGTGATGATCTTCTCGTAGGTCTCGCGGCCGCTGGCACCGATGCGCTCCCCGGCCTCGGTGACGGTCTGCTCCACATGGCGGGACCCGTCGGCATAGATCTTGGTCACCTCGGCGGTTGTGACGGTGGCCCCGTCCTTGTAACTGGTGCTCGTTTTCTTGGCCGTGTCGGTCAGCACCTTGGACATGTCGGCGTAGGACTTCGTCACCTTCTGGGTCACGCCGTCCACCTTGGTGGTTACCAGGGTGTATTCCCGCTCGACGCCGTTGACCATCTCCTTGCCGGATTCGGTCACCTTCTCGGTCAAGCGGTCAAATTCCTTGCCGGTGCTGTCACGGATGTGCTCGTTGACCGCTTCCACCGTGGTCTCCACCTGCCCCAGGGCATTCTGGGAGTAGGTGGTGTAGTTGTCGGTGGTGGAGCGCAGGACCGTTTCGGTGGCCTTTTTTGCGGAGGATTTGGTGCCGGTGCCGCCAGAACCGGACGGGATGTCGCTGACGATGACCCCGCCGCCGGTCAGGTCGGCCAGCTCTTTCTCCGTCTGCGCCTGCTGCACCCGGCTGTCGTGCAGCTGTTGGCGGCGCTGGCGGTCGGCATCCGTGACAGTGCTCTTGGACTGGGATGCTTTCCAGCCCTCGTAGGTGTCAAAGGTAGAATAGCCGTCCTTGTTCAGGGCCTTGTTGAGCTTGAAGCTCAATCTGTCCAGCCAGCCGATGACCGTGGACAGGGCATTCTGTGCCGTGTTGGCCACGGCTGTGAACGCAGAGTTCACGCCGGTGCGGAACGTCTCGCTGGACGCATAGGCCGTGCCAAAGGCCCCGGCCAGAGCACCCAGCAGGGTGACCACGATGCCGATGGGGTTGGCGTTCATGACAGCGTTCAAAGCTGCCTGTGCCCCGGCTGCCACGGTGGCTGTGGTCTTATAGGTGACAAACGCCCCGCCGATGCTGCCCAGCAGCGGCAGCAGGACGTTTGCATTGTCGATGCAGCCCTGCACGACGCCAACGAGGATGGACAGTTCCGGGGTGGTCTGCCGCACGGCATCCAGCATGCCGTCGATGCCGTTGGTCTGCCAGCCCTCTTTGCAGGCAATGGCCAGATCGTTGCACTTGGTTACCGCCTCGCCAAAGGCAGTGGTCAGATCTTCCATGACCACGCCCGCCAGCTGGGTGGCGTTGTCCTTCAGGGTGGACAACCGGCCATTGAGCGTCTGGCTCTGGGTGGCCATGCTGTCATAGTAGCGGCCACCTTCTTCGGCAGCGGCCTGCAGCGCCTGGGTCAGGACATCGTAGGTGATGGTCATGCTCTGCACGTCCTGCACGGACTTGCCCGTGTAGTCGGCCAGCACCTGATAGATGTTGATGCCCGCCATGGCGAACTGCTTGATGTCCACGCTGGTGGCTTTGCCCTGGTTGGCTACCTGCTGCAGGTTCTGGGCCATGCGTTCCAGCTCGGCAGACCCGCCGCCGGTGGCTGCCACCGCGTCGCCCAGGGCAAGGATGGTCTTGCGGCTGTACTCGGCGTTCTCACCGGCAGAAATGAGGTATTCGTTGGACTTGACCAGCGTAGCCGTGTCAAAGGGCGTACGGGCTGCGTCTGCCTGCATGGCAGCCAAAGCAGCGTTGGCCTTTTCCGCGTCGCCCAGCAGGTTGGTGAGGGCGGTCCTGTATTTCTCGATCTCTGCGTTGTAGGACACGCCGGTGGAGATCAGGGTCTTGCCGGCGTCCACCACCTTGTCCACGCACTTGGAGATGATGTTGCCGATGGCCACCTGCCCCGCGGTAAACTGGGAGACGACTTTTTCTTTCGTTTCCTTGGCGGAGCGCTGTGTTTTCTGGCCGGCAGAATCGGCGTCCGTGCCCACTTTGTCGGAGGTCTCTTTGCTGGTCTTTCGAACCTTTGCCCCGGCGTCGGCGGCTTCCTTCTCGCCCTTCCCGGCAGCGCTCTTGACGGCAGCGGCGGCCTTTTGGGCCGCTTCTTCCGTTTCGGACACCACGCTGTCGGCGGCCTTGGCGGCGGCAGAGGCGGTTTTCTGGGCCGCCTGTTCCGCTGCCTGTTCTACCTGGTCAAGGCCCTCCTGGGCCCCGCTGGGATCGGTCACGACGCCGAAAACGACCTCGCCGTCATGTTCGCGTGCGATGGTGCATCACCTCCCGGAATGCTCTTTCTGGTATTCGGCCTGCCTGGCAAGAATGGACGCCTTGCGGTCTGCCATGGACACATAGCGCCGGGCCGTGCCGCCGGCCTCCGCAGGCAGGGCGTACACCCGGCGCAGCTTCTCGTATTGCTCCCGCATTCCCTTGGGCATGTCGGTCAGATCTTCGGTGCGATAGCTGATGATCTTGCAGATGCGGCACTCGTCCGGCAGGCTCCGGAACAGGGCCATGAAGTCCCACCAGTGCAGCTGCGCCGTGCGCAGGTCGATGCCGTAGGTCTGCAGAAAGGCCGCCCAGATCAGGGGGCCGTCTACCGCAAAATCAAAGCCCCGGGGCATTTCCCGGAACGCCTCCGCGCTGCGCTTCTCCCGCTCGGATTCCTCGGCGCCGCAGCGGTAAAAGTCCAGAAAGGCGTCGAGGTTGTCCTTTGTGAGCGGGCCATGTATGAGCACCCGCTGGGCGTAGTCCTGCAGGGCGGCTTCCTGCTCGGGTGTGTGGGCCCGGGCGGCCATGTTGTCGTAGGTGACCCACGCCCGGAAGTCCGTCTCAAAGCCCTGCGGCAGGCTGTCGGTCAGGTAGCAGTCCGGGCGGGTCATGCCTTGGCCCGGCGTGCTGCCCGGCGCTGCTCCCGGTTCATGGGCATGGGGATGGGTGCCGGGATGGAACTCTTGGCGTCCTTCATGGCTTCCCGGTCGATGGGCTGCAGGGCGGCCATGCGTTCCAGTGCCTCCGGGTCAGCGGCAGCGTTGAAGTCCGCCAGCAGCTGCATCAGATCTTCCAGGTCATCCACGTCGATGCCCAGGCGCTGGTCGTAATCCTCGCCCAGCAGATCCGCAAAGAAGTCATCCAGGATCTCGTTGAACTTGATGAGATACTCGTCATCTTCCTTGTCCAGCACGTTCAGCGCCGCCATGGCTGCCTTGTAGCCCTGGATGTACCGCTTGTAGTCCTTGCCTTTGGTCACCTTAAAATCGAATTTCACGTTGCGAAGAATCATAAAAAGCTCCTTTCGTTGGGCCCTGCGCCGGTGCTGCCCCGGCTTGATCTGGCTGGTTCAGGGCATAAAAAATCCCCGTCCGGGGAGGTGGACGGGGACATGCTTGTGGGAAACTCAGGTGGCGCTGTAGGTGTACTCCTTGGGCTTCTCCACACCGGAGACGGTGACAGAGATGCCGGCGTTATTGCCTGCGCCATTGGAGGCGTCGCCGTTGACGATGACGGAGGCCTTGCCGGTTTCACCCTTGCCGGTGAGCATGGAGAAATAGACATACGGCACGATCACGGCGCTGCCGGTGCCGAACATCACGGCCAGGCTGGTGACCCAATCCTGCCAGGCGTCGCCGTGGGTGCGGTCGCCGGAGATGGAGAAGGTGCGTTGTGCGCTGGTCTTGATGGTGGCATTGCCCTTGCGGATATACTGCTTGTCCTGGGTGCCGGGGTTCACGGCAGCGGAGTGCTCGGTGATGCACTCCTGGCAGACGATGTAGTCGTTCACATCCTGCTGGGTGTCCGCAGTCTGGAACGCCAGCACGAAGTCGTCCGCCATTTCCAGGCCGGCATAGTCTGCACTGGGGGTGATGCCGGTCATCACTTCTTTAACGGTCATAAAATCGCTCCTTTCGGTTGATAGTAGATCAGCTGCAGCTGGATCTGGGCGCGGCAGGCCCCACCCTCGGCTTCGAGGATGTAGCCGCTGGAGGTGACGGACACCTCCCGGACGGTGCGCCCGCTGCCCAGCTGCGGGAAATTGCGGGCCCGGTTCTGGCTGGCCACCCACTCGGTCAGGTCGTCCCAGAAGCCGGAGGCTGCGGCCTGCTGGGCGGCGTTGTCCGGGCTGTAGACGGTGTGGGAGGCCAACACATAGTTCTTGAGCCGGAGCGACCCGCTGAAATAGTGCTTGAGCTCCGGTGCGCCGGGCATGTCCAGGATGGTGTACTCCTCGGCATCGCCGGTCAGGCCGCCCACCCGGAACGCCACGCCGTCCTCCTGTGCGGAGGCCACCAGCGGGCAGGTGCGCAGCCAGTCGCGCATGGCCTGAATGGCAGGGGTCATCTGGTTTCCTCCTTCATCACTGCTTTCCAGAACTGGTTCCATGAGACTTTGTTGGCGTCCTTGCTGCGCTCGGCCCAGTAGCTGCCGCGCAGGCCGGTGTCACCGTGCAGGCCCTCGCCCTGGGGGTGCAGATAATACTGAGGTCTTGCATAGGGCGTTGACCAGATGATCTCACCGGTCTCGTAGTCGGTGGCCAGCTGGGCGGAATTGTCCAGCATACCGGTGTCAAAGGGCACCAGCGGGTGGGTGTCCCGGATGATGCGCTGCATGAGCTTGCCTCGGCCCGTGACCATGGCCCGGGTCAGGTTGGCCCCCACGTCCTTGTTCCAGCGGATATGTGCCTTGCACTTGCCGCTGCGGTGCTGCACTGTGAACAGGGTGCCCATGGGCGTTGTGATGGTCAGGCGTCCGCCGTGGCTCTTGTCCCAGATGGTGGCCATGCCGTCATCTCCCTTCCACATGCCAGTGCGGCAGCAGGGGCTCCCGGTTGTCCGAGACTGCCGCCACCGTGCAGCAGGGGTGCGTCTTTTCCAGCCGGGCGTATTCCTCGGCGGTCAGGCTCTGCACCGCACCCTGCACCACCTTCCAGCCCCGCTTGAGCGTCCAGTGCTTTGCCTTTTCGGCAGCGGGCAGGGCTGCCCACTGCACATAGGGCAGGTAGCCCAGGGTGCAAACGCTGGCCGGGATGCGGATTTGGATGGTGCGCTCGGGGTCCTTGCTGGTGCCGGTGCCGGAGGTGTCCAGCTTTTCCCGCCAGCTGCAGGCCGGGAACACCCAGCACTTGGGCGTATCAGTGTCGGCCTTGGGGTCGTGGATGAGGTTCACCACGGTAACAGACGTGTTCATCTCACATGATCCCCCTGTACAGCAGGCCGTGGGGGTCCGCCCCGAGGGCGGCTTCCAGCACATTCCAGGCTTCAAAACGCACGGCGGCGCTCAGGCTTGTGTTGGCCGCAAAGGTCACAGCATAGCCGTCATTGGAGACGCTCTGTGCGCCCGGTGCAGCACCCACAGCCAGCTTTGCAGCCAGCAAATCCACGATCTGGGCGCAGGCATCTGCCAGCATCTGGCGGCAATCCTCACACTCGGCGGCGTGGGTCTCTGCCCGGCCAAAGGTGGCGCTGTCGATCAGGCGGGACGCCCGGCTGCACAGCACCCCGAAGGCCGCTTCCGGCACCGTACCGCCCGCCGCCTGGTATTCGTCATAGGTACAGTACAGCATGGCGGCTCCTTTCCTTAGACGTGCTTCTTGACGAGGATGGCGGCAGCCTTGGTCACCTTGTGGGCGTACACCTTGCGGCCCTGTACGGCACAGGCACCGATGTAAGTGCCGCTGCCCTTCAGGTCGTTCACGGCCACCGGCTCGGTCCACTCCTCGACCCGGGTAAACCAGTTGGGGTGACCGGCCACGAAGTCCACCTTGTCGCCCAGAGTGGTGTCCTCGAACACGTTGAAGCCTGCCACACGGCCCACAGCGCCGGTCTGCACCACGGCGTCGCCCAGGTCGGACGCCTTGATGAACTCCGGGCTCTTGAGCAGCAGGGCATAGGTGTCCGGAGACACCAGCAGCCAGCGGTCGTTGGTGGGAACGTAGGCGTTGGACAGCTGGGTGCGGGCGTCCACGATCTTCTCGTAAACGGTGGCCTTGGTCAGGGCAGCGGTGTCGTCCAGCGCGGTGCCGCCGGTGGTCAGCTCTTCAGAGGCGTCCTTTTCCATCTGCAGCGCCAGCGAGTAACCGGCGCTGTCCAGACGGTCGGCCACCAGATTGCCGGGCACGCTCTCGGCGTCAAAGCCGTCGATCAGCTCGTTCACAGCCTTGTCCTTGTCGATGGTCACGGTCAAGTAGCTGGTGTCGCCGTGGGTCATGGTGGAACCGGTCTTTTTGTTGTAGTCAGCAACGGCCACTTCGGTGTCACGCACGGGCACCTTGACCGCGCCCGCCTTGGGGGTGCCCTCGTAGCGGTTGTTGCAGATGACGCCCACGCGCTTGACGATGGTCGCGCGCAGCTTGGCGTCCACCAGTTCAGAATAACGTTCTCTTGCGGTATGAGGCATAGTTTCTTGTCCTTTCTTACAGTTTGATGGTGGGATTCAGGGTTTTAAAGGCAGCTTCCACCGGGTCGGTGTCGTCCTCGCCGTGCATGGGGTCGCCGTGGGCAGCACCGGTGGAGTAGGTGCCCGCGCTGGTCTGCCCCGCGTCCTCACCGAACGCCCAGGGGTTTGCTTTGGCGGCTTCGTCCAGCGCCTTGGCGATGTCGGCAGAGCGGTCAGCAGAGCCCTTCAGGCTGTCCACGTCCAGCAGGGCACGCACGGCCTTGACGCTGCGGCCCTTCTTGCCGAGGATGGCGGTGTCGAGGGCGTTGTCAAAGGCAAAGCCATCGGCCTGTGCCTTCAGATCGGCCTGAAGCTTGGCCAGCTCGGCCTCGTACTCTTCCGGCTTCTTCTTGCCGTCAAAGGCGGCAAGGCCGTCCTGTGCGGTCTTGAGCTGGGCCTGTGCGGCTGTCAGCTGGGTCTGCAGGGCCGTGGCGGCGGACTTCTCCCGGTTGATGTCCGCGCCGTTCTCCTGCATGAGCCAGTTCAGCTGCTCGTCGGTAATGCCGGGGATCTTGTTCTTCACATCTTCGCGTTTCATGGTGGAAACTCCTTTCGTTGGGTGTGACCACAGTTTTTATACACTGTTCGCTGTCAGTATTCGGTCTTGGACGGGGTACGCACCGCCCACTGCGTGGTGCCGCCTGATGGGCTTGAACCATCGGCCCGCTGCTTACGGGGCAGCCGCTCTTCCTGCTGAGCTAAGACGGCATGAAAAAAGCACCGTGCATTTTTTGCACAGTGCTTTGAATGGCTTGGGGGGTTACGGCTTGACCTCTACGCTCGGCAGTACGTCCGTGTGGAAATAGAGCTTGTAGTGGTACGGGTCCGTATGCGTGCCGGTGATGTCCTCCACTACATACATCGTGTAGTCATTGAGATAGATGTAGTTTTTGCGGTAGGTATCGGGGCCGATCTTTACTGTACAGACCAGCTCGTTGCTCGAGTTGTTAGAGATGGACATGTAGCCCTCGGCTTCCATGATCACCTTGTCGGTGCGGGCGTTGTAGACGGTGATCTTGCGCTCACTCTCGAAGTAATCAGCCTGCTTGGAGATGTTGTAGTTGGCCTTTTCGGCTTCGCTGGAACAGCCACACAGCAGAATGGATGCGGCCAGCGCAAGGGCGAGAAGAATCTTTTTCATGGTTCGTTCCTTTCTGTAAAAATGGGCAAAAGAAAACCACCGTCCGGGTGGATGGTGGTTAAGGTTATTCGATGCCGGGCGGGAGCTTTCCAAGTTCTTTCAAAATACTGTAGCAGTCACGAGCATACATCTGACGGTGTACAGTTCTGTCCCACCCATCGTAAAATGAGTTGCAAATATCGTCATATGCCGGGTCTACAGGAGTTTCCAGAAGAACCTGCTGCATTTCCCTGACTTCCTGTTCTGTGTAAGAAGGTTTATTCGTAGAATTTGGCACCATTTTTCTGCAACTCCTTTATGCAGTCCGAAATAACCCCTTCTGCCTTTTCAAGAACCTGTTCATCCGTCAGCGTGGACTTGAGCAATTCATCAATTGCGCAATCCATTTTCCGAATGGCCTGTTTCGCGGAGCTTTCTTGAAAAGTAGAAGTCTTTTCGATTGCGTAAATATGCCCATCATGCCCAAGAGCAGTAAGCAACTTCAAATTTGCGTTTCGCGTAAATTGCCGCAGATCACCATTTGAAAAGCTACCGCATGCAGGATGGGTATGAATCGCAATATAGGGTACATCCGGGTTTGGTAGCTGAACAGAATGACCATCCGGCAAGCCGATGATATCTTTCGTCAGCGGCTTCATCTTGATGTCGAACACCCTGCCCACTTCAACATTTTCCGGCTGCTTTGAAGCGACCATGAGAAGGCGCTTGTGGGCGTTTTTCAGCTGTTGCTGCCCGGCGGCATCCAGTGTGTCACAGCTGAACGCCTTAACATTTGCGATTGACTGCATTGTAACAGGTTTCGCCTTTGTGTTCAAGCTGCTGTATGTAGAGGATGCTTTCCGCACCTGTGCGCTTGCCCTGCTGCCCTCGCTCCTGCCGAACTTCGGCACGCTTACCCGTGCACTGTCCACCCGTCCGCCGGTGGCCTTGGCAAACTCCGCAAGGCTCTGGCGGGCGGCTTTCAGGCGCACAGCACTGTCGATGGTGTCCACCCCGGCAGCCGTCTCGGCGAGATACCGTTTCTTCCAGCGGCGCACATTGCGCTCCCGGGCACGCTGCATCTGGTTGATCTCGTACCGGGTGTACAGTTTGCCGTTATACTCGATGTTCCGGGCGTTCAGCTCTTCCAGCTGGTCGCGGGTCCATGCGGGCGGGTCGCCCAGCTCCGGAAACACGGCGAAAAAGGTGTGTCGGCAGTTCCAGCCGCACAGCCCGGCCCCGGTGCCGTAGCCGGTGGCGGCCTCGAAATCCGGGTAATGCTTTCCCATGTAGTCCACCGCACCGCCCCGGTGGAACTGCCTGCCCTGCCACTCGGCGTGGCTGGGGCGTGCACCGCCGTGGGCGGTGGTCTCGAAGAACTCAACCCCCATCTCGTCGGCGCGGGCCACCTGCAGCTTGCCTGCGGTCTGGTTGACGCCGGTCAGGATGGCCCGCCGTGCGGCCACCTCGATGCTGTCCTTGTGGCCGGTTGGGTAGGTGACGAACTTCATGCCGTCTGCAAGGCTGTCCACAGCCTGTTTGACGGCGGTTTTGTAGTCGAAGGCACCGGTGCTCACCTTGGCCCATGCGGCGTCCAGGGTGCGTTCAAACTGGCCTGTGACGGTGTTGGCCGTGGTGGCGGTCAGGTTCTTCCAGGTGCCCGCCGTCTGGCGTGCTCCGGCGTCCAGCAGATTGTTCAGTGCGGCGCTCTCTTCAAAGGGCGTCGGCTCCAGCCCATAGTGGTAATAGATGGCGTCCTCCCGCTCCATGGCTTCGGTGGCCGCCTGCAAAAGCAACTGCCGGATGGCGGTGTCGCTCTTGCCGCTGTACTTGGCCAGCAGCTTGACCACGTCGCTGCGCAGGGCTTCGGTCTGCTGGTAGCGCCACAGCTGCCACTTGGCCGTCTCGGTGAGGGTGCCGGTCTTGGCGATGCGCCGGGCGATGTCCTTTAAAATCTCATCCTCGACGCCCTGCCACAGCGCCACAAAGGCGTCCGGCATGCGGTCGAGGGCAGACGGCGGCAGCATCAGGCACCCCCGCCAAAGGTGAGGGTTTCGTCCGCCTGGCTGTCGGCCTTGGCTTCCTCGGTCCACCGGTGGGCCTCGTCCTCGCTCAGGCCATAGCGTGCGGCGAGGTAGCGGCAGCGGGGCACAAGGCCTGCCAGAGCGTCCTCCCGCAGCTGCGCGGTGCGCTCCTGCTGACTGATGATATAGCTGTCGTCCCAGTTGACGGATATGCTGGTGTCCGGGTCCACGTCCGCGCCCAGCAGGTTCTTTGCCGCCCACAGGATGGCCCGCAGGATGCCGATCAGCGCGTTCTCGATGGGAATCTGGTTCTTGTTGGCGTTCTGCACCAGATCCTGCCGGCTGCCGGTGTACTCGGTGGCGGTGGCCACGGTGCCGTTCTCGAAGCTGTAGCGGTGGCAGCCCAGCCCGCACTTGAAGCTCATCAGGTTCAGCATGTCCTGTACCGCCTGGTGGTTCTGCTCGGTGCGCAGGTCGGGGTTGTACTCGTGCCACTCCGGGGAGGCATCCAGACTGCCGTCCCGCCCCGGCAGGGAATAAAACTGCTGGGTGCTCAGGTCGTCGGGCGGGATGTACCGGGGCTTGCCGTCATCGCCGATCACCACCTTGCACAGGCTGCGGTCGTAGAAGATTTTCTTGCCGCCGAGATACAGGTCCTGCCGGTAGTTGTCAAAGGCAAGGTCCACGCCCTGGGCGGCGTCCAGCGCCTCGGCAAAGACGCTCATGCCCAGCCCCAGGCCGGTGTCAATATTCTTGAGCGCCGCCGGGCTGAATAGCGCAAACCACGCCGGGGAGCCGTCCACGGTCAGGCTCTCCACCATGCCCGGCGGGGCCTTGTGCGGAGTGAACACCGGCGTGCCGTCCGGCCCCTCAGAAATGGCAAACCACTCGTTGCGGACGGTGCGCTGCGTGCCGCTGACCGTGTGGGTCTGCAGGTAGGCGCAGGGCCTGCCGTCCATGAGGCACTCGGAAATAAACGCCGCTTCGGTGACCACGCCCCGCTCCACCCGCAGCGGAAGGATGCAGGACGCCGGGTCGTAGTCCAGCCGGATGCGGGCATCCGGGTCCGCTTCCAGCGTGCCGTTTTTGCCCCGGACGCCCTCCACGCTCAGCACGAACGCGCCGGTGCCGGACCAGTAGGCCTTTTCCACCAGCTGGTTGGCGTTTGGCCAGAAATGCAGCTGCCGCAAAAGCCCGCCGGTCTGCTGCTCGTCGCTGCCCAGCAGATAGGCCGCGGTGGCCGCGTCCCCGATCTGGAAGGTGGTCTGATCGTTGAGCAGCAGGTTCGCCCAGTCCTCACAGACGTGCTTGGGCATCCGCAGCGAAGCCCGGCGGCGGGTGTGGTCGCCGTCCTCGCGCCGGATGCGGATGTTGTGCACGCCGGGCACGTTGCCCTGCCACCACTGCCGCCACGTCTCAATGCGGCTGTAGTAGGACGGATCCAGCTGCAGATTCTTCGTTTTGTTCGTTTTGTTCAGGTATTCGATAAAAGCAATGACGTTCATCGTGCAGTCAGTCTCCTGTAGTCGCGCTCAATGGTGTACTCGAACGCATCCAGTGTGTCAATGTCGGTGGTGCCATCGTCCAGACGCTCGTCGATGCCGGGGTGCTTCTGGCTCCACAGGGCGCTTGCAAGGGCGTCCCGCAGGGTGGCGGCCTCCGGCATATACCAAAAGCGCCCGCCGCCCATGAGAATGGACGTCAGGCGGATGCGGTCGATAATCTGAATTTTTGCGGAGTTATTCACCCGGTCGGCCAGCCAGTACAGTTTAGAGGCCCGCAGCCGGGTGCGGATGTGGTTGATCAGCGTCTGCTCGGCGCTGTCACAGAACATGTAATGGATCTCGCCGTACCGTGCGAACACGGCCAGGCAGAAGGTGAGCAATTGGTTGGCCAGGTAGTCGGCATCCTGGTTGCGGGGGTCCACCCGCTGGGATGCCAGCCCCACGACGCCGGAATAGTACGGCAAAATGCCCGTTGCCACAAAGGCGTGCTGGGAACCGTTGCCGCCGAAGTCCACCCCGATGTGGACGCGCCACGGTTTGCAGGGCGTCCCGGCAGGCCAGAGGAACCGGCGGTCGCCGCCCTCGGCAAGGCTGTCGGCGAAGGGCTGGTAGATGATGCCGCCCGCCGCAGCCCACTGCCCCAGAATGAACCGGTTGTAGTACACCGTGCCGGTGTACTCCTTTTTCAGCTGGGCCACGAACTCCGGCGGCAGGGTGGGGTTGTCGTCGATGGTGTAGGCCTGACAATAGATGTCGGCGTCCGAGTCGAGGAATTTCTTGAACCAGTGCTGGGGGTTATCCGGGTTGCAGGTGCCGTCAAAATGGGAGTGCGGGCAGGACAGACGGCTTTTCAGCATCTGGAACACGCCCTCGTCCCAGGTGGTGATCTCGTCGCCGTAGGCGTACTCGAAGGCCGCGCCCTGGATGCGGGCAATGTGCTTTTTGTTGTCGGCACCGAGGACATACACCTTGCGGCCGAACAGCTGCACGATGTTGCCGGACGCCGAGGTGCGCACGATGCCCACCAGATCCGGCCCCCAGAGCGCCCGCATGGGCTCCAGCACGTTGCGTTCCAGCGTGCCGAGGGTGTTGCCCAGCATGACCAGCAGGCCCTCGTCCCGGGCCGCAAGGATGCGCTGCGGGATGGTGACGGCACAGTCCAGATAGGTCTTGCCGCTTCGGGTGGCCCCGGTCTTGATGTTCCAGCGGTGGGAGCAGTTGCGGAGAAACGCCTGCTGATACTCAGTCAATGGCACTGTCGATTCCTCCCAGCAGTTTGCGGGCATTTTCCAGTGCGTCTGCACCGGGGTCCTCCTGCGGGGCTTCCTCGCCCAGCATCTTCAGCAGCACCCCGGCGGCGCGGGCATCGCCGCGCTTGGCGGCCTCGGCCATGCCCATGACCACGCTCATCTGGTTATCCACGTCCTCCGGGTCCACCTCATCCCGCAGCAGGGCATTCACCCGGCGGCGGTCGGTCTCCGGCAGGCTGAGGTAATAGTCGGCGGCTTCCTTCATGCTGCGTTTGCGGCGGCGTGCCTTGCCGGACGCAATGCCGCCCTGCTGGGCTATCTCTCTCTGTTCGCTCTCCGTTCGCTTGTTGAACGGGATAAGATTCTTTTCGTTGGACACGTCACCACCTCTCATGGTTCAGGTAAAACAAAAGCCGCCCCGGAGGACGGCAGAAATATGCAAAGGATGCCCGGCTGGTACATTCAGGCTGTTGGTCGGTAAAGGTTGTTCCCCTGTCGCAGCCGGGCAGCACAAAGCCCGCAGGGGGAAGGGAGTAAGGGACCTTTCCTGCGGGCTTCGGCAGTTTAAATTTTAGCAGGGGTTGACCGTATTATCAAGTCCGGTCTGCTCCGGTTTGCTCCGGACTTTTGATGTCCAGCTGTCGGACGGCGGCGCTGTGATGCTGGAACATCTGGCTGCGGGACAACCGGACGTAAACGGCGATCTTGTCCCAGTCCTCCAGCAGGACGTACCGGCGGAACAGGATCATGAAATCCACCTCGTTGTCCAGCTGGCTGAACACGTCCATCAGCTCGGCACGGATGGCATCGCACACGGCGGATTGTGCTTCGGCAGCTTGCCGGGCTTCCTCGATGCGCTCCACCGCGCGGGGCAGTGCCTGACCGTCCCCGCCGCCGCCCGGCATGGCGGAATAGCGCTGGGTGGTGTGCATGGCTTCGGCCTCCAGCGTGGCCAGCTCGTCCAGCCGCAGCCGCTCGAACCGCTTGGCCGACCGGTACCGCCAGAGCCAGGCCTTTTTCTCTTCGTAGGTCATCAAACTTCCTCCACCCGGACGAACACCCCGCAGGGGTCCGACCAGAACTTCTCCACGATCTCGCTGCACACCTGGGCGTCATCGTCCCAGAAGTGCAGGCGGGTCATCTCATCCTTGAGGGCCTTTTCCAGGTTGTCAGTGTCCGGCTTGCTGGTGCGCCACGCACCGTTCCTGCGCCCCTCGGAGGGGAAGCACCACTTGACCAGCAGGCGCACCGGTCTGCCGGCAGGGATGGGCTTTGCCGGGGCGTGGGGTGCCAGATGGGCATGGAGCTTGGCACGGGTCTGTTTCAGCTCCGGGCTGTCATGCAGCACGGCACAGGGCTTGCCGCCCTTCATGTAAGCGTGCAGCTGCTTTGCGTTGTGGGTGGTGGTGGGCGGCTGCATGGGGATAAAGAATTGCGTGTACATGGGGTTCACCTCGTTTTTCTTTTTTCAGTTCGCCAACGTGATGGGGAGGGTCTCCGAATGGATGGGGGCTGTGGTCGCCCCATCCTTCGGGAAACCCCATCACAATTGCAGTTGCAGTTTTAGCTATTATATATAGGCTATTTTGCACTGCAAAATCTGCAGTCATAGCGGCTATAACTGCAAAATTGCAGTTTTTCGTGTCGTGCAAAATAGCGGCTATAACTGCATTTTTACAACAAACTGTAATTGCAAAAATTACAAATCGTTTAACCGTTGCTGCCGGGTTCCTTCCGTCCAACTTTCTCACCGTCGATCCAGAACCGCCCGTCATCCTTCAGGCGGGTCTTGACGGTGCGGGGCTTTAGGTCCATGTATTCGGCCAGAGCATAGACGGTCACCTCGCCGTCCATGGTGCAGGCTTCAAAGGCGGTGTCCAGCTCAGCTTTTTTGTCCTTGGTCACCTTGCCTTTGTCGCCCCAGCGCTTGGCGGCACCGCGGTTGCCCAGGGTGCGGAAGTCGCTGTCCGGCTGCAGATCCTCCAGCAGACCGCTGTCCGGCTTGTGCACCGGGTAGTCAAACCAGAGGTTCACCGGGTCAAAGCGGGCGAACTCGCGGAGCGTGCCCTCGATGCGCCAGGCAGTCATGCCGTCGGCCTGCTTCTGGGCGGCGGCGACTTCGGCGTCAATGGCCCGCAGGTCGGCCAGGCCCAGGCACTCCTTGGCCACAGCCAGCATCCGGCTCTTGCTGAGGGTATCGTCCGGGCCGTAGGCGTCCGCATGGCCGCGCTTGTCCAGCATGGCCTTGATGCACCGACAAGCTGCCTTGTTGCGCAGCTGCTCCCGGATGGCGTCGGTGGGCGTCAGCTCGGTCATGTCCAGCATGGCGTCCGGGTCACGGGCGAACACGCCGGAACCGGACGCACGGTCCATGCTGCGCTTGCCGCCCTGGGCACCTTTGCTGTGGTGATGGCAGTAGATCACGGCGCAGTCCAGTGCGCGGCACACAAGGTCAAACTGGTTGCAGAACTTGGCCATCTGGTCGGCGCTGTTCTCGTCGCCGGTGATTACCTTATAAATGGGGTCGAGGATGACGGCGGTATAGCCCTTTTTCTTTGCCCGGCGGATGAGCTTGGGGGCCAGCTTGTCCATGGGCACGGACGCACCGCGCAGGTTCCAGATGTCGATGTTTGCAAGGTTCTCCGGCGCAAGGCCGAGGGCCGCATACACATCCTTGAAGCGGTGCAGGCAGGAGGCCCGATCCAGCTCCAGATTGATGTACAGCACCTTGCCCTGGGCGCAGGAGAACTGGCCCAGCCACGGCTTGCCCTCGGCAATGGCGATGCACAGCTCGATGAGGGCAAAGCTCTTGCCGGCCTTGCTGGGGCCCGCCAGAAGCATCTTGTGCCCTTTGCGCAGCACCCCGAAGATGAGCGGGTCTGCCAGCGGGGGCAGGTGCTCCCAGTCGGCGGCGAGGTTCTCGGTGTCCGGTAGGTCGTCGGTCTCGGCTTCCAGCCAGTCCACCCACTCGTCCCAGCAGCTCTTGCCGAAATTGGTCTCCAGAAGCACCTGCCGCTTGTCGCCGCGCAGGATGCCGGGCATCCGGCTCAGGCGGCTGGGGTTGCGGTTCTGCTGGTCGAGGGTCAGGCCGTTTTTCTGGCAGGCAGCGTAGAGGTAATCCACCCGCTTGCGGTACTCGGCATAGTCCGGGGCGTCCACCTTGACGATGGCGTGGACGCTCTTGCCGCCGGAGTACACCAGCGCGGCGCAGGGCAGCTCCAGCTGCTTGATGATGGCCTGCTGCTTGCCCAGCTCCATGTTATCGCACTCCACAAGGGCGTAGCGGTAGGCGGTGACGTTGGCGTCCTTGCGGCCTGTGCCGTCCACGGGGTTGAAGCAGATCCAGGCACCCACCTCCGGGTCCCAGTCGCCCAGCACCTTGCCGAGATCCCCGCCGCAGGTGCCCAGTTCGGCAAGGAGCTGCCCGGCGGTGCGGGTCCAGCTGCCCTTGGCCGGGCGGCGTTTGTCGTCGGCCATGAAACTCTTGGTGACATAGGCCACATACTCGTCCTCTTCAAACAGGGCCTGCAGGTAGCGCCTGAGCTGGTCCACAGGGTCCCACTGTTCCGGCAGGGCGAGATCGTGGGCTTCCACCCAACGGGGGTCTACCAGCTGGCCGTCTGTGTGGTTCGTCCCGGCGGAGATGTCGTCGTTCCAGTCCAGCGCGTGACCGGCGGGGCCGCTCCACCCGTGGGAGTAGGCCATCTGGAAGATGCTGCTCACCGTGACGGGGCTGCCCCCGCCGCCGTGGAAGCTCTCCCATTTTTTGACGCACTCGCCCTTGTGGTAGCGGCCGGCGTCCCGCGTGCTCCACTGCTCCCAGACGGTGACCGGCAGGCCGCCGTCCTTGAGGGCCATGCCCACCGCGACCCACTCGTCATAGGTCAGGGCGGACGGGCTGAGAAATTCCAGCGCTTCTTTGAGATCGTTTTCATGTTCCATGTGCGTTACCATCCAAAGTCCGTCGGCACGGCGGGCTGTGCGTCAGGCGTGAAGGTTTTGGGGTCCACACCCTTGGGCACGCCGCGCCAGCCGCCGGCTGCAATGCGGTTGATCATGCGGCTGGCCGCGTCAAAGCTCCAGCTGCCCACATGCCGGAAGCCGTAGCGTTCCAGCAGGCGGATCTGCTTGGGCGTGGTCAGGCCCTCGGTCTGGCGCTTGTGCAGCCGGTCCAGCAGCAGGGCTGCCTTGCCGGCGGATTCCACCGCATCCGGCAGGATGCCCAGCTTTTCCAGCGCGGCGGTCTGCTTGTCGCTGGGCGGCCCGGCTTCCCACCCGAAAGCGGGCACATAGCCGGACAAGTCCTCGGCCTGGATGCTCATCTCGTACTGCAGCGGGTCCACCAGCTTTGCCTTTTTGCGGCGCTGCTCGGCCAATTGCTTTGCAAGGGCTTCTTCCCGCTGGGCCACCACGTCCTCGCCGGCCTGTACGGCGGCCTGCTCGATGTCCTCCGGGCAGCCGCTCTCGGCAAGGGTCTCGGTCATCTGCCGGGCCACGGCGCGGTCCTCGCAGACCAGGTCCGCCGGGCGGCACAGCTCGTGCCGGTCGGTCATCCACAGGAAATCCAGCAACAGCAGGTCGGTCTTGCCCGGGGAAAGGCGGGTGCCGCGCCCCACCATCTGGCTGTACAGGCTGCGCACCTTGGTGGGCCGCAGCACCACCACGCAGTCCACGGAGGGGCAGTCCCAGCCCTCGGTGAGCAGCATGGAGTTGCACAGCACATTGTATTTGCCGGCGTCGAAGTCGGCCAGCACCTGCCTGCGGTCGTCGCTCTGGCCGTTGACCTCGGCAGCCCGGAAGCCGTAGGTGTTCAGCAGGTCCCGGAACTTCTGGCTGGTCTTGATCAGCGGCAGGAACACCACCGTTTTGCGGCTCTTGCAGCGCCGAGCCATTTCGGCGGCGATCTGCTCCAAATACGGATCAAGGGCTGTGCCCAGGTCGCCCACGGCGTAGTCGCCGCCGCTCATGGTCACGGATGTAATATCCAGCTGCAGCGGGATGGTCTGGGCCATGATCTTGCACAGATAGCCCTCCTTGATGGCGTCGGTCAGCTTGTACTCAAAGGCCAGGCTGTCGAACACCTCGCCCAGATTGCGCATGTCGCCGCGGTCCGGCGTGGCGGTGACGCCAAGCACCTTGGCCCCGCTGAAGTAGTCCAGGATGCGGCGGTAACCGTCGGTGATGGCGTGGTGGGCCTCGTCGATGATGATGGTGCCGAAATAATCCTGCGGGAAGCGTTCCAGCCGGGCGGTGCGCTGCAGGGTCTGCACGCTGCCCACCACCACCCGGAACCAGCTGTCCAGGCAGGTGGATTCGGCCTTTTCCACGGCGCTGACAAGGCCGGTGGAACGCTGCAGCTTGTCGGCAGCCTGTTCCAGCAGCTCGCCCCGGTGCGCCAGAATGAGCACCCGGTCCCCGGCACGCACCTGATCGGCGGCCACCGACGCGAACACGATGGTCTTGCCGGTGCCGGTGGGCAGCACCAGCAGGGTGCGGGCATGGCCGTTCTCCCACTCGGTGTGGATGGCATCCCGTGCGGCCTGCTGGTAGGGGCGCAGGGCTTGCGTCTTTGCCATTTAAAACGCCCCCTGTGTCCAGCCGTGGGCAGGCGCGGCCGTGGGCTCCGGCGGCGGCAGGAAGCGGGTCACCTCGTTGCTCTGGCCGGTCTCGCCTGCGTGGGGGCCGCTCTGCTTGGTGTACTCCCGGATGCCGAGGCGGCACAGGCCCTTGCTGCCCACCACCTCGTTCCAGCGGGGGCGGAAGGTCTCGCCGCGCTTGCACTGGCCGATGCTCTCAAAGAACGCGCCCAGCAGGCCCTGGGTCTTGGTGTGCAGGTACAGGCGGTGGGTGACGGTGGCGTCGCCCTTGGCCCCGCCGAACACCTTGATGGTCAGCTTTGCCATGGAGCAGGGCGGCAGCTTGGCACCGCCCTCGTAGCGGGCACGCTCCATGCCGGTGACCTCAAAGGCATAATCCCCCTCCGGCAGCAGGACGAACTCCTGCTGTTCGTTGGTAAATTCGTCATCCCAGCCGAATGCGTGGCCTTCAGTGTTCATGTCATTCATAAGTAAATTCTCCCTTCAAAAAAACTCCTTCAGTCAACACCTGACGGTGCTGCCAGCTCCCTCTGAGAGGGAGCCTTATCAAAACGGCAGGTCACGGCTGTCCAGCACCATCTGGAGCACCTGGGACCATGCGGCCACCAGGCAGCCCTCCACAAAATCCATGGGGTAGTCCTTGATGGGCATATCCTCCGGGAAGTAGCCCCGCTCGCCCACTACATGCTGCAGCTCTTCCGGAGTCACGTTGTTGGCGCTCATGAGCGGAGCCAGTTTTTCCGGCACGCCCAGGGCGACCAGATCCGGCGTGAGCAGGGCCTTAGGAACCTCTTCACGGGGCGGTTCCGGCTGTGCCTGCGGGGTGGGCAGGATGTCGGCATCCGGCTGATGTTTGGGCTGCGGGGCAGGAGCCGGGGCGTGCTGCACCGGCGTCTGGGTAGCTGCCGGTGCGCTGCCGCCGGGCAGGCAGTGGGCAATGCTGGCGTAGTCAAGGGGCAGCTCCTCCGGCAGGCCGAAGCGGTTCTTGGCGTCCCAGCAGGCGTGGTGGGTGGTGTACAGCACCCGGCGGCCGCCGCTGGCCTTGTTCTTGGCGTTGGGGCCGCTGCCGGCCTTTTCCACCACGGTCTTGTAGTTGGCGAACAGCAGCATGTCGCACCATTCCCGCAGCAGCGGAGCCACCTGCTTGGAGGTTTTCATGCTCCAGCGGTCATAGTTGCCCACGGCGTCCGGCTGCTCGAATTTGGTAATGGCCGCGTGGGCCAGCACCACCACGTTGTGCCCGGCGTTGAGCACCTCTTCCAGCGCGTCCAGCAGCTTGGCAAACTCTTCCTTGACGTAGGTGTAGCCCTTGCCATAGCCAAAATCCTCGATGCCGTTCACCTTGGCGCGGGCGCACACGGCCTGAATGCACAGGCGCTCTGCCCAGTCGGCGGTGTCGAGCACCAGCGTGCCGCAGGGTACACTGCCCTTGCGCACCTCGGCCACCTCGTCCAGCAGCATCGCCCAGCTGGTGGGCTGGGGCAGGCGGGCCACATTCAGCCGCTTTGTGCCGCCCTCGGTGTCGATGAACACCGGATCCGGAAAGTGGGACGCGAAGGTGGATTTACCAATGCCCTCCGGCCCGTAGAGCACGGTTTTGACCGGCGCGGTCTGCACGCCGGAGGTCACGGAATACTTGCTCATTTAAAACGCTCCTTTCGTCCAGCTCTTGTTCGGCTGGGGCTGTTCGGCGGGCGGCTCGGTGCCCTTGACCATGCCGTCCTCGATGATGATCTGGCATTCGCTGCCGGTGGACACGCGGGTGGCAATGGCCTGCAGGCCCTCGGCTTCCAGCCAGGCTGCAAACTCGGTCAGGGTGGTCAGGTCCATCTGCTCCAGCTTGTCCAGCAGCACGAAACCGCAGTCCGGGTTCAGCCGCCGCACAATGGCCGTGGCCACCCGCAGCTGGTCGCTGCCGGACATGTCCCGCCAGCGCTTGCCGTTGTAAGTAAGAACACCGTCCTCCACGCTGAGGCCCGGCAGGGGCAGGTCGGCCCCGTTCAGCAGGGCCATGCGCTCGGCACGCTTGTCCTCGATCTGGCCGGTCAGCTTGTCGTAGTCGCTGGCGTACTGGGCGGCCTCGTCCTCGGCGCGGGCCTTTTCGAGGTTGGCACGCACCTTGCGGTTGGTCTCTTCGATGTCCCGGATGGACGCTTCCAATTCGGCGGTGGATTCATCCTGCAGCTGCTCGGCGGACTTGGCCGCGTCCATGGCCTGTACAAACAGCTCAGTGTGCTTCTTGCTCACTTCCTCCCGCCGGGCGGTCAGCTCGGCGATGCGCTCATCCAGCCGCTGCATCTCGGCCATGGCCTCCTCCCGCTTGCGGGTCAGCTCCTGCGCCTGCCGGCGCTTGCGCTGGTTCTCGCCGTTGCGGGCAAGGATGTCCTGCTGCTGGCGGATGAGGTCGGACGCGCTGACCGGCTCATCCGGAGCTTCCGGGTAGGAGATCAGCCCTTCGGCAAAGTGCTTTTTCTGGGCGGCCAGCTGACCGGTGAAGGTGCGCTTGTCGTACAGGCCCTTGATCTCCAGATCTTTGACCTGCAGCTCCGACCCCACGCCGATGATGCGCAGCAGGATGTCGGCCTTTTCCTTGTCGCTGGCGTCCATGAAGCGGGGCAGGTCGAGGGCCAGCGGCTCCACAAAGGCGTTGAGCAGCTGCTGGCCGCTGCGGCGGCCCGTGGGGTCGGTGACGGTCAGGCTGGCATTTTTGCCCTTGCGCTCCACCACCACGCCGTTGGACAGTGTGACCTTGAGGTGCGCAGGAGCGATAGCTCCGTCCCGCTGTGCGGCGTCCGGACGGAAACGGTCCCCGCCCAGGGCCCATGCCAGGGCATCCAGCACGCTGGTCTTGCCCTGATTGTTGTTGCCGCCCACGAGGGTGAGCCCGGTGGGCGACGGGGTGAGCGCAACGGCCTTGATGCGCTTGACGTTCTCGGCTTCCAGCGCCGTGATCTTTACAGACATTGTGATACCTCCCCTTGAATTTGTCCCAGTGTACGGATGAGCTGATTGGCGACGGCTTCCCGCTGCTCCTGCGGCAGCTTGCGGAGGGACGGAATCACCATTTTGCCGATGTTCTGGAAAGAACGGTCGGCCAAAAGTACGTTGTCATAGGAGCTGTGGGCATCCTGTTCGCTGCCGGAAGCGGTCTGTTCCAGCTGTGCCCGCAGGTCGGCGGTCATCTCGGCGGCCATTTCCCTGGCCTGACGCTCCACCTCTTCCTTGTCCACCACCGCAGTGATGGGCTGCTTCTTGAGTGCATCATTCTCGGCCTTGAGCTTGTCGCCCCGGAGCTTGGCCGCTTCGGCCATCTGCCGGGACCCCTCCAGCTGCTTCTCGGCCTCCTGCGCCCGGGTTTCGGCCTTGCTCTGCAGCTTCCAGGCTTCTTCCTCTCGGGCCTCGGCTTTGTCTGCACGGTCTTTTTCCTGCGAGACCTTCAGGCCCAGCCGGTTGCAGTCTTTGGCGGTGCTCAGCTGGTCGGCGCGGGCCTTGTCCCGTTCGGATTCGGCCTTTTGGGCACGTTCGGTCAGGCCGTTGATGTCGGCGTGGGCGGCTTCCAGATGCGCTTCTGCGGTATCGGCGCGGGATTTTTCGGCTTTGAGCTGGGCCAGCAGATCCTGCACCCGCTGGCTGTCCCCGGCGGCTGCGGTGAGCTGCTCGGCGCAGCCAGAGCGGGCAATTAGGTTCAGGTCCTTGCGGGTCAGCTCCGGCAGGCATTTTAATTCGTCAACAGTTGACGATTTAAAAGCGTCGCCGTTCTGCACCATCTTTGTGGCGCTGCCATGGCTCAAACCCTTGCTCTCGTACCACTTTGTCCATGTACCGCCGCCGTAGCGGCCAGCCTTGGCCGTCAGGGCGTGCACCCGGGCCAGATAGATGCAGGAGATGAGATACTCGTCCTGTGCGGTGCCATAGTGCAAATCGAACTGCTGGTCAGCCTCTGCAGCCTGCCCGGACAGGTCGCCCAGGGCGGAGAAATCAAAGGTGGGGGCGGCAAGAGAGTTCATCGGGAAGGAGGTTGGGGTTTTGTCTTGCGGGGCTGAATGGGCAGGTTTCGTCATCAAGGTCGTTCCAGTCGTCAAAGGCGCACCACCAGTCGCAGAAGAAGCGTCCGCATTCTCGGACGGGGCCGCAGAATCCATCGTCGTACATTCCAGTTTCTCCTTTGCCTGAGTTGCCTTTTTGATGTCGGCCAGAACCTTTTCCATTTCCTGCTGCGGAGTCATATCCTTGCGGCTGCCGCCCGAGTTGAAGAAATGTTCAAACAATGCTGCTTTAGCTGCAATGCCCTTTTTGTTTTGAGCACAGCACAGCGTGTACTGGTAGCGGCCATTGTGGCAGTAGTCTGTGGCTCGAATCTCGCCTCGAGAAAAGTACCCAGTCAACTCACCTGATGTAAAAGTTTTCTTGACCCAGGAACTGATCTGCTCCAAAAAATCAAAATCCAGACTGACGACAGAACAGGTGCATTTGTCCTTGGTGGAGCCGATAAACCTGGAATCATAAGCAAGCGTTTTGCTTATGCGACATTCATAACCTTTGGCCTTTTGCTCTAAGCTCTTGGCCTCCTCGTTCCACTCGTAATTGCCCCACGACAGGACATAAGGACAACCATAGCATTCATGGCCCGGGCCGTACCCTTCCAGACGATTGCCGGTGTTGTCGGCATTGGTGGACTTCTTCACCCTCCGCCCACACTTGCAGATGTAGGTGTTCATACCCACACCTCCGTGTCCTTCAGACGGTCCAGCAGCTCGGCGAGCAGGGCACCGGACAGCGGCTTGATGTCGCCGCCACGCCAGCCATAGCAGAAGATGGTGCCGCACAGGGGCTGGCCGCGCACCACACGGTTGACCGGCTGGCCCGCCGTGCGGAAGAACAGCACCGCCGGGGTGCGCGGGAAGATGTAATGCTCCACCGTGCCGCCAAGCCGGGCCTCCATAGCGGAGAGGGTGTCCGGCAGATTTGCCGGTTCCGGGGCGCGGCCCGGTTCGATCAGAATACCTTTCATGCTTGTAAAAACCTCCAAAGTGTGTTATTCTTCGGGGTGATGGGGAGTAGAGAATCCATCACCCTTGGGCTCGTCTGTGCTGCGAACACGGGCGGGCCTTTTTGTTTTGCGTGGCAGGCTGTCCACCTCGCTGCGCGGGATGAGCTCCCGCTGGCAAATGTACTTGACGTGCTGCCTGCCGTCCTTGAACCAGTGGCAGACGGAAGCGGCAAAAGAATTTGCGCTGGCGTAGCCCAGCCGCCGGGCGCACATGGCAGCCGTGCCGCTGGCAATCAGGTCACCGCTCTTGGCGTCCCAGACCGTATACCAAAAGGCATTGTTGACAAGGTCAGGCATGGGGGTTACCCCACCTTCCGCTTGCCCTTGACGGTGTTCTGGGGCTCCTTGTGGACCTTCTTGCCGGCTTTCTCCTCGGCGTCCTGCACGGCAAAGCTGATGCGCATCAGGGCAAGGGCCGCCAAAATCAGCACCATGGCGGTGATGAACTGGCTGTCCGAGATGGTGCCGCCCACCTGCGCGGTGCCCTCAATGCCCAGGGCATACAGCAGGCCCGCGCCCAGACTGGCGGCTGCCAGCACCTGCAAAACGGTGGATTTGATTTTCATGCAGTTTCTCCTTTCTCGACGGCGGGGAAGAAATACTCTCCAATCTGCTCCTGCGGGATGTGAAGCGCGCGGCAGATGCCGTCAATCTCTTCCCAGTTCCATGTGCCGCAGCTCTCCGGCGCGGCAAAGCGCTTGCGCAGCGTGCGGGGCACGATGCCCGCCTTTGCGGCCAGCTCATCCGTGGTGATGTCCTGATCTTCGGCCAGCCGCCGGAGTTTCAGAAACTGTTTCTTTGCCATGGGTCAGTCCTCCTTTCATGCCACGGGGCGGCTGTCCAGCTTTTTCAGACTGGCCACCAGATTGATGGATGCCGCAGCGGTCTCCATCTGCTCGAATGCGTCCTCGTCCATGTCCTTGCACATGGAGTGGATGCGGATCACGCGCTCTACGTCCTGCTGCGTCAGGCCATACATGGCGGGGTCCAGGGAATTGTTCTTGCGTGCCATACTAAGCACTCCTTTCTGTGGGTGGCTCCCACGACCATCCCGGCGGCGTCACCGGAATGGTTTCGGCCGCTGCCATGCAGCCATCATCGGGTGGGTTGTTGGGTGCTCCCTTCTGCGGTATACTTGAGCGGAAGGGAGTGTAAAAAATGCTGGATGTAAAAACGCTGAAGGTTCTGGAATTTCTGAACGAGCATCAGGATGAAGCTCTTTCCATTTATCAGATGGGAAAGTACGGCATGACAGTCAACTTTGAAACCATGCAATGGCTGACGGATAAGAACATGGTTTTTCGCTATGAAGATGAGGATGCATTCCGATATGAGTACGGAGAACCGGAGTATACTTATCAAATCAATGCTGGTGGCCGTCAGGCGCTGGCAGAACAAGAACACTTTGCAGAAATGGAAAAGCGTGCTATCAACGCAGAAGCGCGGGCGGATGAAAGCCTTCGGATATCAAAACTCAGCCTAGCCGTTGCTATCATCGCCATAATAGCAGCGTGGCTAAAATGACGGCCAGCAAAGAAGCAATGCTGAATGCCATCGACTGCCGCAGTAGCGAGTCTGTTCGCTTTTCGCTCTGGCGGATGCGTTCCCAGTAGGCTTCCTCTTCCGCTTCCATCTTTCGGTCGAGTTTTTCAACTCCACGGCGGAGTTGTTCCTGTTCTTCCGGTGTGCGGGGATAGTGATTCATCTTCTTCACCTCCCTTCGGGTTGACTTGGTTGGTGCAATCAGCAACGATTTGTTGACTGCACAACAAGTATAAGTCATTAAACAACATTTGTCAAGAGCGTATTTGTTGATTTTTCCAACAAAACGTCTTGACGTTCTGATTTGTACCTGCTATAATGATGGCGAAGGAGGTGAACAAAATGACGATAGGCGAACGAATTAAAGAAGTTAGAAAAAATGAAAAGCTGACTCAACAAGAGTTTGCTGACCGGCTGAACCTTAAACGGAACACCGTCGGCAGCTACGAGGTTAATGTCGTTGAACCCAGCGACCGTACTATTAAAGACATCTGTGATAAGTTCGGCGTCCGGGAAGCATGGCTGCGCACCGGTGAGGGCGAAATGTTCGTGCAGGACACCCAGTCCGAGCAGGTGGCGGCCTTTCTGGCTGACCTGACCAAGGATGACAGCGACACCTTTAAAAAGCGTTTTATCGAAATGCTGGCAGGCCTGAGCCCGGCAGACTGGGAACTGCTGGAACGCATGGCCGAAAAACTGACGCAAAAAAAAGAGGAAAGCCCGTAAAGGCTTCCCTCGCATGGTGGCTGGCGGCTCATCCGATCAGGTGGCTTGCGTACACCCACACAAGTCGCAGCTGGCGGAAATCGGCTTTTTCCAGCAATTTCAGAATGGCATTGATGTAATCTTGTCGTGTCATGTGGCAATCCTCCGATTCGGTTTTATGTCCAAGAACATTATACAACCATTCGGCGTTAATTGCAACAACTTTTGACAACTGAAAACAAACGAAAAAATCGCAGAAATCTGGGATTTTTTCAACAGAAAAAAGGAGAGAATCATGAAAAAGTCAGTAAAAAGGCTTTTAGGCGTTGTTTTTACACTGACGCTGATGACGATTCTCGCATGCGGTGCCTTTGCGGCAAAGCCTGCGGTCGAGCTCACCGACGTCTATTTTACGGTAGACGATTTTGACGGCGTCAGCCCCACGGTCTGCTTCCGGAATAATTCAAACAAAACCATTAAATACGTTACGTTCACGCTGGTTCCGCTTAATGCGGTCGGTGATAGAACTTCCTGCACGATCAGCGGCCGTTCGACGGTGACGGCCCAGGTAGTAGGGCCGATTGCTCCGACAAGATTTGACCGAACGGTCGCAAACACGGTGACTTCTCCCGCGTCCATGGGGGATTTTGGACCGTTCCAGGCACAGCAGCAGCTTGCAACGAACTATTACTTTGGCGCAGAAGAGCGCAACGGGCATAGAATCTTTTTGGACAAGGACGGTAATGCCTATTATGCTGATTCTTACACTCCGTCCTCTGTTCTGTCCGTGATTGATCATTCCAAGACGCAGGGTCAGTTGGATTCCACTACTTATCTGACAGATGACGAACTTCAGAATGCAATTTACAATGCAGCAGTGGAATGGGATTGCCTTTGGTACAACAGCACGATCGACGAGATTGCCGTGACTAAGGCGGATATCATCTATATGGACGGAAGCAAAGAGACCGTCAATCAAAAAGCCCTGTATTCGGATCACTTCAGAAGCGACCCGACGAATCAGCCTTACTATGTGCTGACCAGCAAATACGCCCCTGTTTACGATTATCAGTATTACAAAGAGCACAACGCCGATCTGGCTGCCCTGTTTGGAGATAACCAGTGGAAGTATCTGGAGCATTTCGTAAACAGCGGCATGAAGGAGGGCCGTCAGGGCAGCAGTACATTTAGCCTTGCCGCCTACAAAGCAAATAATCCTGATCTGGTTGCCGCTTTTGGCGAAGATAACCAGAAATACTATGAGCACTATATCTCTTCCGGCAAGAGTGAAGGCCGGAAGGCATCCTGATTTTTGAATAAACAAAAACGCCCCACCGGCGGCAACCGGCAGGGCGTGAAAGAATGGCTTGCTCACGAGGAACAATCCAATCCAGCAGTTGTATTGTACCACCTCCGGGCAGGCTTGTCAAAGTGTACCCATGGAGGTGTATTTTTATGGGATTGCGAACGAATACAGCGGTCTGGCTGCCGAACCAGAACCGCTGGCAGATCAAGGTGCAGAAGGACGGCGTGCGCCGCACCTTTACCAGCACTAAGCCCGGCCGGACAGGCCAGCGCGAAGCGAACCGCAAGGCGGACGTCTGGCTGGACGAGGGCATCAGCAGCACCACAAAACGCTGCGCAGACGTGTGGGCCGAGTACATGATTTCGGTCAAAGCCACGGGTGGCACCAGCAACATCGAGCAGGTGGAGAAGTTCGGGCGCAACTACATCCTGCCGGTGATCGGTGCGCGGCGCATCGGCGACCTGACCACCGGCATGCTGCAGGACGTGCTGAACCGCTCCTATAAGGAAGGCTGTCTGAATCCGGACAGCAAGCGCAAGAGCCGGGGCAACCTGTCCCGCAAAACGCTGCAGGGCATCCGTGGCGTGGAGGTGGCCTTTGTCAAGTGGGCGCGCCAGCATAAATACACCTCCCTGCGCCCGGAGGACGAGGATCTGACCGTGCCGAAGGGTGCCCGCCTGAAGGGCCGGAAAATCCTGCAGCCGGACAGTCTGCGGGTGCTCTTATCCACAGACACCCGTGTGGTGCGTGGAAAAGTGGAGCAGGACGAGAACGTGCACGCCTACCGCATCGCGGTCATGACCGGCTTGCGCCCTGGTGAGCTGCTGGGCCTGCGTGTGGGCGATCTGGATGGTGACCGGGTGCACATCGGGCGGGCCATCAACCGCCAGAACGAAGAGACCAGCGGCAAGAACGAGAACGCCATCCGAACGGTGGTGCTGCACCCTCTAGCTGTGGCCGAAATCCGCGCCCAGCTGCAGCAGCGCACGCAGGAAGAGGAGCGCCCCTTGCGGGACGATGACCCGCTTTTTCTGCTGTCCAACCAGCAGAGCCTGTACAATTACTGGAGGGTCTACCAGCGCTGCAACGGCATCGACCCGCCGGTCAGCCTGTACGAGCTGCGGCACACCTTTGTGAGCATGATCGAGGACGCCGTGCCACCCGCCCAGCTTCGCCGCATCGTGGGCCACAGCAAGAGCATGGACACCTACGGCTGGTACTCCCACGCCGTCACCGGCCGCGATGACGCCACCGCGCAGGCCGTCTCCGGCGTGCTGTCCGAGTACGCGCCGGGTCCCGAAAAATAACCCACTTTGCAACCCACTTTTAACGTTCGAGCTGTTCCAGTGGTGCATCGCGCGTTCCATGCCGTGCCCGAAAATCGGCTTGAATGCTGCATTTTCTGACACGGAAGGAACAGACAGACCGAAAAAATAGTGGTTCGAATCCACCCGCGCCCACCAAACAAGAAAAATCCGAACCTGTTTCCGATTGGAGGAGGGTTCGGATTTTTCGTTTTCTTCGGGTGCAACAATGAAGGCTCCCGTGGACGGCGCAAAACTCCGATACCTTGTCATAGACCGTAAGACAATCACAAGATTTGGAGGGTATGATTATGAAGTACGATGAAAGAGCCTGCAAGTTTAATATAGACACTGGCTGCGTGGAGCTGCTGCTCCGGGACGGGAGAAAAATCTCCATTGACTGCACCGGGGTCGAGGATGCACTGAATGCGACTATGGCACAGCAGACGGAACTGGACTACCTCATCTACAATGATCCGCTGGGCTATGCGGACTTGATTTTGAATGGCGACCCAGAGGAATATTTGAAAAATGCAGCCGGGAGCCATGGGCTAGAAGATTAAGGACAAAAAAATAAGAGGTGTGCCCAACTGGACACACCTCGGTGAGATACATCTATAT
>ERZ840517.995-NODE-995-length-33652-cov-6.620026_pt1 | contig 33652 bp, 36 predicted proteins | sample MGYA00519876_ERZ840517 | MGnify/ENA primary metagenome ERZ840517 (study PRJEB31850, sample SAMEA3708882) | human gut metagenome | biome: human gut; feature: human-associated habitat; material: faeces | place: China | collected 2014 ... | reverse complement strand
TTTGAAGCTGGAAAGAAAGAACGGAATCCAAAGAGGAAGATATGAACGGAAGAAAAGAACGGCGAAATTAAAGGAGAAAAGAAGAAGAGCATTGAAATTGCAAAAGAAATGTTAAAAGAAAAAATGCCAATAGATAAGATAATGAAATTTACCGGACTTACAAATGAAGAAATAGAAAAAATAAAATAACAATTGAAAGTTATACAATTATGGTTTGTTTCAGAGATAAAATTTAATGGACTAAAATAACAACAAAAAAGCCGTAGTATACGGCTTTTTGGCTTAAAGAAAATTAAATATGCTCTTCGTCACGGTCTTTTAAAAGAGATTTATCCTTTTTACTCTTTTTAACATTAACATCAAAAATGTAAAAAAGCTCAATCCAGATTCTATCATCTATGAGAAGTTTAACAGGCTCAAATTTAAATTCCTTTGAACTAACTGTTAAATACTTATCATGGATATGTAAGATATAATTCTTATGTTGTAAATCATCTTTACTATGCTCAATTATAGCTGTAAAAGGTGAAATTTTGTATGGCAGAGAATCTGCGTTATCTCTTACAGTTACATGTAACCGTTTGTGACTTTTAAACCGTGCTTGAGACTCCTTTATAATTTCTTTTTCTTCTTGATTCATACATGAACCTCCTTGATTTTTTATGCTAATCTACAAAGTTAACATATATTATATCAAAAATTTAGAAAAATTGCAAAAAAAGTTGCATAATTTTGACAATAATAGTATAATAGATTATGTGAGATAATAAAAATAGAATAAAAGAAAAAAGAGAGGTAGAAAAAATGGATTATGTTTATATACTAAGAGAAGCATTAGTATGGATAATAACAATATTCTGGTTATATCAAGTATTAGTAAGTGTATGCTCATTAGTAAAAATAAAAGAAAAACCATTAAAAAACAAAAAAACAAATAAATTCATGGCAATAATACCAGCACATAACGAAGAAGCAGTAGTTGGAAACTTGATAGAAAGTTTAAAAAATCAAGACTATGACAAAGATGCATACGATATTTATGTAATAGCAGACAATTGCACAGATAGAACAGCAAGAATAGCAAGAGAAGCTGGTGCAATAGTATATGAAAGATATGACGAAACAAAGAAAACAAAAGGATATGCACTAGACTGGTTCTTACAACAAAAAATAAAAGAAGATGCACCATATGATGCAATATGTATATTTGATGCAGATAATATAGTAGATAAAAACTTCTTAAAAGCAATGAACAAAAAACTATGTCAAGGAGAAGAAGTTGTTCAAGGATATAGAGATATTAAAAATCCAACAGATAACTGGATAACATCAGGATATGCATTATTCTACTGGACAATGCACAAATTCTATCATTTAGCAAGATATAATTTAGGACTATCACCATTATTAAACGGAACAGGCTTTATGGTAAGCTTTAATATTATAAAAGAAAATGGTGGATGGAAAACAGTAACATTAACAGAAGACATAGAATTTTCATTACAAAGAATTTTAAAAGGAAAAAGACTTGGATGGGCAACAGATGCAATAGTATATGATGAACAACCAACAGGATTTGCACAAAGTTGGTCACAAAGAAGCAGATGGACAGTTGGACATATGCAATGTATGAAAGAATATACAGGCAAATTAGCTGAAGCCGCTAAAGAGAAAAAAACAATGATGAACTTTGATGGTTTCTTATATATTATAGGAAGTATACCAATGTTTATCCTAACATTACTTTTATTAGTGTCTAACTTTGTTTTATATGCTATGGATGGAATGACACAAACTGAATTAGTAATTAATATATTAAGATATTTGGTACCAACATTTGTATTACCATCATTAACAGCTGCATTTGTTATGTGGATAGATGGTAAACCAATAAAACCAATGATAAAAGGATTATTCACATATCCATTATTCATGGGTTCATGGCTATTAATAAACTTCAAATGTTTATTTAAAAGAGATACAAATTGGGAAAAAATTACTCATAATAGAAGCATAAAAATTGATGATGTAAGTGAAAATATAGAAGATACAGTAAAAGAAGTAGAGAAAGTTTAATAACAAAACATATTAATAAAAAATAAAAACATGATTTTAAATAAAAAATCTAAAAAAAACTTGCATTTATGCCAAAAATTGGGTATAATATAGATATCAACATACGAGACAGTAAAGAGTGGGAACAAATCCCACTCTTTAGTTTTGAAAATAAAGGAGGTAAAAATTGGCAAGTATAGAAGAAAAAGTAACAAAACTAGTAGAACCAATAATAGAAAATTTGGGTTATGAACTATATGATGTAGAATACGCCAAAGAGGGAAAAAACTACTTCTTACGAATATTCATAGACAGTGAAAAAGGTATTGACTTAAATGACTGTGAGAAAGTAAATGATGCAGTAAATGATATCTTAGATAAAGAAAATTACATCAAAGAACAATACTTTTTAGAAATATCTTCACCAGGAATAGAAAGAGTATTAAGAAAAGACAAACATTTAGAAAAGAACATTGGTGAAGAAGTAAATGTAAAACTATTCAAAAAAGATGAAAATGGAGCAAAAGAATATTTAGGCAAATTAAAAGAATTTAATCAAAATGAAATTGCTTTAGAAACAGAAGAACAAGAAATAAAAATAGAAAGAAAAAATATAGCACAAATAAAAACAGTTTATAATTGGTAAAATGTCCTTTTGGGGACGGTTCTTTTTGGGACATTTTTTTAAAGTACAAAAAAGAACGAAACCCTAGAGGCAGAATAAGTATATAAAATGTCCATTTTGAAGACAATGTCCTAAAAAGAACCGTCCCCAAAAGGACAATCTTAAATAAATAATAGGAGGAATAAAAAATGAAAGCTATTGATAACAAAGAGTTAATATTAGCATTAGAAGAATTAGAAAAAGAGAAAGGAATAAAAAAAGAGTATGTACTAGAATCAATAGAAACAGCATTAGTTACAGCATATAAAAGAAACTTTGATGCACTAGAAAACGTAAAAGTTGATATAGACCATCAAACAGGTGCAACACACATTTATTCTGTAAAAGAAATAGTTGAAAATGCAAATGACGAAGTAACAGAAATCAGTTTAGAAGAAGCACATAAAATTAACAAAAACTTAACATATGGAGATACTGTTGATATTGAAATAGTACCAAAAGACTTTGGAAGAATTGCTGCACAAACTGCAAAACAAGTTATAGTTCAAAAATTAAGAGAAGTTGAAAGAGATTTAATATTTGACGAATACACACAAAAGAAAGGTGAAATCGTTACAGGTATTATCCAAAAAGCTGATAAAAATATAGTTGTAGTTGATTTAGGAAAAATTGAAGGAATAATGCTTTCTAAAGAACAAGTTCCAACAGAAAAGTATAGAGTAAATGATAAAATAAAAGCTTACATAGTTGATGTTGAAAGAGGATTAAAAGGTGCACCACAAGTAATGATTTCAAGAAGTCACCCTGATTTTGTAAGAAAATTATTAGAATTTGAAATACCAGAAATATATGAAGGTGTTATAGAAATAAAAAGTGTATCAAGAGATGCGGGTTCAAGAAGTAAAGTTGCAGTATATTCACCAGACCCTAATATTGACCCAGTTGGTTCATGTGTTGGTGCAAAAGGTGTAAGAATTCAAAATGTTATAAATGAATTAAATGGTGAAAAAATAGATGTAATCGAATGGGATGAAGACCCAAGTATATTTATAGCTTCAGCATTATTACCAGCACAAATTTTAGCTGTTGATATAAAAGAAGATGAAAGATTTGCAGAAGTAATAGTTCCAGATGATCAATTATCATTAGCAATCGGTAAGGCTGGTCAAAATGCCAGATTAGCAGCAAAATTAACAAACTGGAAAATTGATATAAAATCAGAATCTCAATTTAGACAAATTCTTCAAGAACAACAAAATCAAGTTGAAAACAACGAAGAAACAGAAAATAATGAAGAAGTAGAAGATAGCGAAGAATAAGTAGATTTTTGAAATTTAGAATAATTTAAAGAAAAGACCTATTTATAATGACTAAAATATAAAATGAAGTACATGAAAAATAATTGCGTGATAATAATTGGAAAGCAGGCATAAATTTAAAGGAAGGTGTATGTTATGAAAAAACAACCACAAAGAACATGCATGGGATGTAATCAAAAAAAGGACAAAAAAGAATTAATCAGAATAGTAAAAAACAAAAACAATGAAATATCAGTTGATAGAACAGGAAAAAAAGAGGGACGCGGAGCATATATCTGTGATGATGTAAATTGTTTAGATAAATTAATCAAAAGTAAAAGACTAGAAAGAGTTTTTGAAATGTCAATTTCAGACGAAATTTATGAAAGTTTAAGAGGTGTAATTATTGATAAATAATAATATATTAGGACTAATTGGACTAGCAATGAAAGCCGGAAAAGTAGCATTTGGAGCAGATAGTGTTGAAGAAACTATAACAAAAAGAAAAGCAAAGTTAATAATAGTTTCTAATGAGAGTTCAGAAAGAACAAAAAGTAAATTTATAAAATTATGTGAGAATTATAAAATACCAATAATAATAGATGGGACTATTGATGAACTAAGCAAAACGATAGGAAAAAGTAACAAAGCTGTAATTGGTATAAAAGATATAAATTTTGCAAATTCAATTCAAAAAAAATACGATGGGGGTGATGTTATTGGGTAAGGTAAAAATTTATGAAATAGCAAAAAAGCTAGGCTTAGCCAGTAAAGAAGTATTAGAGATGGCACAAAAACTAAATATAGAAGTTAAAAGTCATATGAGTGGGGTAGAAGAAGAAGAAGCTAGAAAAATAGAAAATAGCTTATCAAAAAAATCTGATTCAAAACAAGAAATGACCTCAAAAAAAGATGTAAAACAAAATGTTTCTGTACCAAAAAAAGATGTAAAACCAAGTAATACATCAAAAAAAGAAGAAAAAGCACCAGTTATAATAAGAAGAGAAGTTATTATAAATGATGAAGACAATAAAAAAAATAATAAAACAAAAAAAGAAAATAAAAGCAATATAGGAATAGTTGAAAGAAAACAAAATAAAGATTTTAATATAGTTTATAGAAATAAGCCCAATAAGCCTAAAACTGTTAATGAATTGTTTGGACTTAATAAGCCAGAACCAAAGAAAGAAGCTGTAAAAGAAGAAGTAAAGAGTAAAAATGTAAAAGAACAGGCACAAATAGAGCCAGTAAAAAAAGAAGAAATTAAAAGACAAGGGGATAGTAATTTAGCAATGCAATCACAAGTAGCAGAAAAAAGAAATTCTACAACAGAAAATAGAAATAATAGAAATTTCAATAATTCAGAAAGAACTAATAACTTTAGTAAAAATAATTTTAATAATAGAAATGGTAATTCAAGAAACAATCAAAACAACAGAAATAACTTCAATAATAGAAATAATTCAGAAAACAGAAGCGGTTTTGAAAATAGAAATAATTTTGAAAATAAAAATGGTTTTGATAACAGAAATAGCAGATTTAATAACAATAGAAATGGCAGAAATGGTGAATTTAACAGTTCAAATAACAGAAATAATTTCAAAAAAGATAATGGAAACTTCAATAATAAAAATAATTATAATGGAAATAATTATAACAGAAGACCATTAGACGAAAAAGGAATTGAAAAGAACATTAAAAACATAATGGCTGTTGATACTGTTGAAAAAGAAGTTGTTAGAGATTATAGTAAAAATATCGATAAACAAAAATTAAATAATAGATTTGATGATAACAAAAACAAAAAATCAAAATCAAGAAGAAATGAAAACAGCTTTGACGAGGGAAAATTAAAATCATTAAAACAAACAAGCAAATTATCAAATATGTTTGAAGACCAAGATGGCGGAATGCTTGATTACTATGATTTAACAACACAAAGAGGCAGAAAAGGCAAGAAAAAACAAGTTAAAAATGAAGAAAGAAATAAACAAAAAATATTTGAATTAACAGAAATTGAAATACCAGATACAATATCAGTAAAAGACTTAGCAGCAGAAATGAAGAAAACAACTGCAGAAGTTATTAAAAAATTATTTGGATATGGAATTATGGCTACAATCAACCAAGACTTAGATTTTGATACAGCATTTTTGGTTGCTGGAGAATTTGGAATTACAGCTAAAAAGAAAGAAACTGTAACAGACGAAGATATCTTATTTGATGATTCTGAAGATAAAGAAGAAGACTTAGAAGTAAGACCACCAGTAGTTGTTGTTATGGGACACGTTGACCATGGTAAAACATCATTACTTGACACTATTAGAAAAACAAATGTAATTGGTGGAGAAGCAGGTGGAATCACACAAGCAATTGGTGCTTACAAAGTTAAAGTAAATGGTAGAGAAATCACATTCTTAGATACACCAGGACATGAAGCATTTACAGCAATGAGAGCCAGAGGTGCTCAAATAACTGATATAGCAATATTAGTAGTTGCAGCAAATGATGGTATAATGCCACAAACAGTTGAAGCTATAAACCATGCAAAATCAGCAGGAATACCAATTATAGTTGCAATAAACAAAATTGATTTACCAGACGCAAATGTTGACAAGGTAAAACAAGAATTAATGAACTATGAATTAGTACCAGAAGAATGGGGTGGTGACACAATATGTGTACCAATCTCTGCTAAAAACAACATAAACATTGACCAATTATTAGAAATGGTATTATTAGAAGCCGATGTACTAGAATTAAAAGCAAATCCAAATAAACAAGCAAAAGGTGTTGTTATAGAAGCAAGACTTGATAAAGGTAAAGGTGCAATAGCAACAATGCTTGTACAAAGAGGAAAACTAGATGTTGGAGATACAATAATTGTTGGTTCTTCAATTGGTAGAATAAGAGCAATGACAAATGAAAACGGCAAAAAAGTAAAATCAGCAGGACCATCAACACCAGTAGAAATAATGGGACTAACAGAAGTACCAGAAGCTGGAGATACATTCTACGAAGTAAAAGACGAAAAAACAGCTAAACACTTAATCGAAAAGAGAAAACGTGAAGCTAGAGAAAAATCAATTGGAGCCGGAACAAAAGTTACACTTGATAATCTATTTGAACAAATGGAAGAAGGAAACTTAAAAGTATTAAACTTAATTGTAAAGGCAGATGTCCAAGGATCTGTAGAAGCTGTTAAACAATCAATGGAAAAATTACAAAACGAAGAAGTAAGAGTAAAAGTTATCCATGCAGCACCAGGAGCAGTAAACGAATCAGATGTAACACTTGCAAAAGTATCAAATGCAATAATAATTGCATTCAATGTTAGACCAATACCAGCAGCAAAAGAAATGGCAGAAAAAGAAGAAGTACAAATTAAACAATACTCTGTAATTTATCAAGCAATAGAAGAAGTTGAAGCTGCCATGAAGGGAATGTTAGCACCAAAATATGAAGAAAAAGTAATAGGAAATGCAGAAGTAAGACAAACATTTAGAATATCAAATGTTGGAACAATTGCAGGTGCTTATGTTTTATCAGGTAAAGTTGAAAGAAATGCCGGAGTTAGAGTTATTAGAGATAATGTTGTAATTCATGAAGGAAAACTTGCTACATTGAAGAGATTCAAAGATGATGCAAAAGAAGTAACAAAAGGATTTGAATGTGGTATGCAAATTGAAAACTACAATGATGTTAAAGAAGGAGATATCATTGAAGTGTATGTTATGGAAGAAATTAAGAGATAGAAAAAAAGAAAAAGGGATTGAGGGACGTTCCTTGAAATCCCTCCCAAAGGGGATTTGGGGACATCCCTTTAACATAAAAACAAAAGAAAAGCAGCATCTTGCAAATTTTTAAGCAAGTTAATAAATATCGACATACAAGAGTATGCCTACCTACTTATTAACTTGCTTGAAAATGCATAATATACTACTTTTGCTTTGTTTCTAAATATGACACGAATGGAAGGTGAAAAAAATGCCTAATAAAAACAATAACAGAATGGGACGTATTGACGAAGAATACAGAAAAGAATTAAGTCAAATTATTGGTTTTGAATTAAAAAATTCAAGCATTACAGGAATGATAAGTGTTACAAAAGTAAAAGTAACACCAGACTTGAAATATGCAAAAGTATATGTAAGTATATTTAATTCAAAAAATATAAAAGACACAATGGAAGGACTTAAAAAATCATCAGGATTTATAAGAACAGAATTGGCAAAAAGAATAAATTTAAGAAACACACCAGAATTGATATTTGAAATAGATGATTCAATGGAATATGGAGCAAAAATTGACTCAATATTAAAAGAAATAATGCCAAACAAATAAATTGTCAACAAGGACGCCCCTTTTTGACAGATAAAAAAGTTGTAAATGGGGACGCCCTTTTTTGACAAGTGAGAAAGTTGTTAATGGGAAGGACTTTTTTGACAAGTGAGAAAGTTGTTAATGGAAAGGACTTTTTTGACAAGTGAGAAAGTTGTCAATGGGAATGCTTTTTTGACAAGTGAGAAAGTTGTTAATATGGAAAACACTTTTTGACAGATGAAAAAGGTTGTCAAAAAGGCCCGTCCCTATTGACAGGAATGGAGAAAATTATGACTTTAGATAATATATTAGAAGAAATAAAAAAAGCTGAAACAATAGTAATAATGGCACACGAAACACCAGATGGAGATGCAATTGGAAGCTGTTTAGCAATGAAAGTAGCACTAAAACAACTAGGAAAAAATGCTGATGTAATAATAAGAGAAGTTCCAAAAATATTTGACTTTCTACCTGGAAGAGAAGAAATAAAAGCAGATTCAGATGTAGAAAGATATGACTTAGCAATAAGTTTAGACTGTGCAGACTTTAAAAGGCTAGTAGGAAACGAATATTTTGAAAAAGCAAAACAAACAATAGTAATAGACCACCACAGCAGTAATAAAATGTATGGAGATATTAACTTTATAAATCCAGTTGCGCCAGCATGTTGCCAAATATTAATAGGAATGTTCCAATACTTTAATATAAACATAGACAAAGAGTTAGGAACATGTATATTAACAGGAATCATTACAGATACAGGTGGGTTCAGATATTCTGGAGTAACACCAGAAACATTTGAATTTACAGCTGAATTGCTAGAAAAAGGTGTAAATGTTTCAGATATTTATAAAAGAGTTTTAGATACAAAAACAAAAGCAAACTTTGAATTAATGAGAAGGACAATAGACAGAATGGAATTCTTAGAAGATGGAAAAGTGACTTTTACATACATAACAAATAAAGACTTGGAAGAAGTAAATGCAGGAATAGGAGACCATGAAGGAATTGTTGAAATAGGCAGAGATGTTGAAGGTGTTGAAGTTTCTGTATTTATTAGACAAAAAGATGATGATGAAAATACATATAAAATTTCTATGCGTTCAAATGACTATGTTAATGTTTCTGATATATGCATGATGTTTGGTGGCGGAGGTCACGAAAAAGCTGCAGGAGCTATAGCTCAAGGAGATGTTGAACAAGTAAAACAAAAAGTTATGAAAGAAATAAAAAAAGTATTAAAATAAAAAAATCGGGATTGGGGGATGGGTCTTTAATCCCGAAATTTATTTTTGTAAAAAAAGGGATTAAAGACCAGTCTCCTAATCCCGATTTTTTAGAAAGGAAAATATGGACGGAATAATAATCATAAACAAAACAAAAGGATGCACATCACATGACATAGTATATAAAATAAAAAAGATGCTAAATGAAAAAGTTGGACATACTGGTACATTAGACCCAATGGCAGAGGGTGTATTACCAATCTTAATTGGAAAAGGAACATTACTTTCAAAATATCTAATAAATCATGATAAAAAATATATTGTTGAATTACAATTAGGAAAAAAAACAGACACAGCGGATTCTGAGGGTAAAATAATAGAAGAACAACAAGTAAACGAAAGATTTTTAACTAACGAAAACATAACAAATATATTACATACATTTATAGGAAAACAGGAACAAGTTCCACCAATTTATTCTGCAATAAAAGTGAATGGAAAAAAACTATATGAATATGCAAGAAAAGGCCAAAAAGTTGAACTAAAACCAAGACAAATAGAAATCTATAATATTGATTTAATTGATTATTCACCAGAAGAAAAACAAATAAAATTCGAAGTGTTTTGCGGAAAAGGTACATATATAAGAAGCTTGTGTGAGGATATTGCAACAAAGTTTGAAACAGTTGGATACATGAAATCACTTAAAAGAACTCAAGTTGGAGATTTTAAATTGGAAGATAGTGTTACAATAGAAGAATTAAATAACATTATTCAAAATTCCAAAAGCAATATGATGGATGATACAAAAATTAAAAAAAATGATAATGAAAAGATGAAAAATGTAACAATAACAGAAATTTTAAAAAACAAAATAATATCAGTTGAAAGTATATTTAAAAATTCGCCATCAATAGAATTAGACAACAGAAAGTTAGAATTTTTTTTAAATGGAGTTATTCTAACACAAAATTTTGATGATGGAGTTTATAAAATATATAACCGTACAAGTTGTAATACAAGTAGATTTATTGGAACAGGAACTATAAAAGATAAATTATTAAAAAGGGACATTATATTATAATGAAATCGAAAGTTAAAAAAATTTATGACTATTATAATATTAAATATTAAAATAGTCATTATAATTCACATTATAATAAAAAAGTTTATTTGAAATAAATTTATTTTTAATAATTTATAAAATGTGAATTGTAACAAATAGTTAAAAATAAAAAAATATTTCATAAAAACATATAACACCGAATATACTTTAGTAAAAAGATATGAGGTGTTATAAATGATTTATATAGAAAAAAATGACAAGCCCAATTGGCTAGAAAAAACATTCAACATAATAAAAATTCAAAGAAACACAATTACACTACCAATAAACGAAACAACAAACGAAAAACAAATTGAAAAAATTGCAAAAAAAACACAAAAAATATCCAAACAAATTTCAAGCAGCAAAAAAATAATACTAAGCAAGAAAATGAAAAAAGAAGAAAAATACATAAACTATCTAAATACATATGGATTCGAAATAGCAAATGGAAGATGGCTATTCGAAGTCTTATTAACAGACATTGTCGATTATACAGTTAAAAATCAAAAAATGGAAAAAGTTAATATATCAATACTTATCAACGATTTAACAGATATAGAATTAGAAAACATAAAAATACTAGCAAAAAAATATAATACAATAAACATAGTAACAAACCACATAGAAAAATTTAGAAATCTAGAAAAAAAGCTGAATGAACAGGGAATAATAATAACAATTACAAATAATAAAAAGAAAAGCTTGATGAAATCACAAATTATAGTAAATGTAGATTTTCCAAAAGAACTAATTAATAAATACAGAATAAATGAAAATGCAATTGTTATTAATATAAAAAAATCTTTAAAAATTGTCCAAAAAAGATTTAATGGACTTACTGTGAATGATTATGAAATTGATTTTAAAAATGATATATGTGATGAAAAATTTTTTAGTGAAAGTTATGATTTAAAAGATTTATATGAAGCTGGTATGTATAAAAAGAGCTCATTTGTAGACTTAAGAAAAAAGATAAAAAATGACAAGGTTTGTATTAAAAAATTACTTCTTAATAATGGAAATATGTAAAAAATTTTAATAAACTCTTTTATTTTTATTAAAAGTATAATATAATAGTTGTATTAAAATGCAAAACATTGCAGGGAGGTACAAAAACATGCCAAATAGTAGTAATAATGGTAGACAAGCCAGAAGGCAAGCACCAAAAACAAAAAAACAAGGCACAAAAACAAATATTAAAAACAATAATAAAAAAAGAAAAATGAATCCGAAATTCAAAATGTTCTTAAAAATATTATTAGTAATATTTTTACTAATATGTGTAATAGGAGCAGGAGTAGTAGCAGCAATGTTCTTTGGACTATTTGGAGACGATTTTGAAATAACCAAAGACGAATTAATCGTTGGAAATTCAAATACAATAGTAGTCGACAAAGACGGAAAAGAAATTGCAAATTTAAGTAGTGACGAAAACAGAAGAACAATATCATTAAGTGAAATGTCACCATATTTACCAAAAGCATATATCGCTATAGAGGACAAAAGATTTTATTCACATAGTGGTGTAGACATCAAAAGAACAGCAGGAGCAATATTAGGAGTTGTAACAGGAAATTCATCATATGGTGGAAGTTCTATAACCCAGCAATTAGTTAAAAATATAACTAAAGACAAAGCAAGGTCAGGTATAGCTGGTGTAGTAAGAAAAATGAAAGAATGGTCAAAAGCCGTTCAAGTTGAAAGAATGATATCAAAAGACCAAATACTTGAACTTTATTTAAACATTATATTTGTTGGTGGAAGTGAATTACATGGTGTTGAACTAGGTTCACAATATTACTTTAATAAAAGTGCAAAAGACTTAGATTTAGCACAATGTGCATTTTTAGCAGGAATTAATAATTCACCAAATGCTTATAATCCATATGATACATCATTAGACCAAGATAAAGCAGCACAATTAAGAAAAGACAGAACATTAACTGTTTTAAAAGAAATGAAATCTCAAGGAATGATAGAAAATGAAGACGATTACAACAATGCTGTTAAAGAAGTAGAAGATGGATTAAAATTTAAAAAAGGATATTCAGGAATATCAAATTATTCATATCATACAGATGCTGCAATAAAACAAGTAATACAACAAGTAATGGAAGAAAAGAATATATCAAGTGATTTAGCTAAAAATTATGTTTATGGAAGTGGATTAACAATATATTCTACTGAAGATTCTAGCATACAAGCAAGAGTTGAAGAAGAATTTGCAAAACAAAAATATCAAATATCAGGAAAAGAAAAAAATAAAGATGGTTCAACAAAAAATGACCATACACAAGCCGGAATGGTAATAATAGATAATGCAACAAATCAAGTAGTTGCAGTAGGTGGAAATTTAGGAGAACAAAAAACAGTAGGATTATTAAATAGAGGAACACAAATAAAAAGACAAACAGGTTCATCTATGAAACCATTAGCTGATATAGTACCGGGATTACAAGAAAAAGTTATAACAGCATCAACAATATATGATGACTCAATAACAGATTTTGGTGGAGGTTATAAACCACAAGATTATAATACACCTAAAGGATTAATAAATATAAGAAGTTGTATTAGAACATCACAAAATATACCAATGGTAAAAGTCATGATGCAATTAACACCTAAAAAATCAATAGAATATTTAAAGAAAATGGGTATAACAACATTAGATGATACAAAAGATAATAACCCAGCGCTTTCAATAGGTGGTTTAAGTGAAGGTATAAGTCCATTAGAAATGGCAGGAGCATATGCTTCAATTGCAAATGATGGTGTATATACAACACCAATATTCTATACAAAAGTTGTAGATAGTAGCGGAAATGTTGTATTAACAGCAAATCAAGAAAAAACAAGAGTAATATCAGAACAAAATGCTTATATAACAAGGTCAATTATAGAAGAGCCAACAAAGAGTGGTGGAACAGCAACATATTGTGCAGTATCAGGAATGGAAACATGTGCAAAAACAGGTTCAACAGATGAATACAAAGATAGATGGTTATGTGGTATGACGCCATATTATACAACAGCGTGCTGGTGGGGATATGATAGTCCAGAACCATTAAAATATGCAAATGGAACAGTGTATAGTGTAGATGGAAGAAACCCAGCAGGACAATTATGGTCATCAGTAATGAAAGACATACACAAAGGTTTAGCAAATAAAAACTTTAATACTCCATCAACTGGAATAGTTACAAAAACAATTTGTAAAGATACAGGTGGAGTAGCAACAACAACATGTACAAACACATACTCTGAAATATTTACTTCAGACAATGTGCCAGAAAATTGTCAAGGACATGGAACTCAAAGAATATGTACAGAATCAGGAAAACTTGCAAATGAGTATTGCCCAGCTGATAAAGTAAAGACAGTTTCATATGGTGGAGTAATACCAAAAGAACAACTAAAATTGTGGAATACTATAAAACCATCAAAATCATCTAGTGAAAAAATTGAAGAAACATGTACAATTCATACAAAACCAGCAGAAAATCCAAAGCCAGCAGAGTCAACTAAACCAACAGAAGTTAAAAATGAAGTTACTAATACTAATACGGTAAAACCGGAAAATACAACAAAGCCTCAAAATAATACAACTGGTGGTAAGGATAATTCAGCAGGTGATGGTAAGGATACTACTACAGAATAACATAACTGAATAATATGCATGAAAGTCCCAGAAATGGGACTTTCTAAATAAAAAGGAAGGATTAAAAATGGATATATATTTTTATAATACATTAACAAGAAAAAAAGACAAATTTGAACCATTAGACCCAAAAGAAGTAAGAATGTATTCATGTGGACCAACAGTATATAAAGATGCAACAATAGGAAACATGAGAACAAACATATTCCAAGATGTATTAAGAAGAACACTACGCTATAATGGATATAAAATAAAACATGCAATGAATATAACTGATGTTGGACATTTGGTATCAGATGGTGATGAGGGCGAAGACAAAATGTTAAAATCAGCAAGAGAAGAACACAAAACACCATTGCAAATTGCAGAACATTATACAAAATTATTTTTTGACGATTTAAAATCTTTAAATATAGAAACACCAGAAATAGTATGTAAAGCAACAGACCACATAAAAGAAATGCTTGAATATGTTGAAAAATTAGTAGAAAACGGATATGCATACGAAACATCAACAGCAATATATTTTGACATATCAAAATTAGATAAATATCCGATACTGACCAATTTAGATATAGAAAATCAAAAAGCAGGTGCAAGAGTTGAAGTAGACCCAGAAAAAAGAAATCCACAAGACTTTGCACTATGGATAAAAGCACCAGAAAATCATTTAATGAAATGGGATAGTCCATGGGGACCTAGTTATCCGGGATGGCATATAGAATGTTCAGCAATGGGACAAAAATATTTAGGTGACCAATTTGATATACATACAGGCGGAATAGATTTAATACCAACACATCATGAAAACGAAATTGCTCAAAGCAAAGGAAGATGTGGTAAAATTCCAGCAAGATATTGGTTACATGGAGAATATCTACTTATAAATGGCGGAAAAATGTCTAAATCTTTAGGAAATGTTTATTTAGTAAAAGACATAAAAGAAAGAGAATATGACCCAATTGTATATAAACTATTTAGTTATTCATGCCATTATAGAAACAAGTTGAACTTCACATGGGAAGGAATAGATGCTGCATCAAAATCATTGGAAAGATTGCGTAATAGTTATCAAATGAACTTGAATGGAACAGATGAATTAACATCTGATGATAAAGAGAAATTATCACAAATCGAAGAGAATTTCCATAAAGCAATTAATGATGATTTGAATATGCCTCTTGCTATGAGCTTTGTTTGGGAGGCTGCAAGATTTGAAAAGAAAAATCCTGAGGTTGCAGATTTGCTTTCTAAATTTGATTCTGTTTTAGGTATTAAAATTGATGAAGTGAATTCCAAGAAAGAGGATTTGCCTCAAGAGATTTTAGATTTAGTTGAGCAAAGAAAGATTGCAAGGGAGAATAAGGATTGGGCAAAGTCTGATGAATTAAGGGATTTGATTGCTAGCAAGGGTTATAGTGTTAAAGATACTAAAAATGGACAGGAAATATCTTTAAAGTAAGATGTAAAAATGTTTGTAATAAAATATTAAGATATGGTAATAAAAAAGTGAACTCTAGATATAAATGGGTTTGCTTTTTTTATTTATTAGAAAATTTTTATACCTAATATGCAAAGAAAAAATGTTTTAAATTTTTTTAACCTGCAAAAAGTGGCAAAGCATTGTAAAATAATGTAAAAATATAAAAATAATTGCATAAAAAAAACATATATGATATAATTTGGTAAGTACAATAGAAAAACTAAAAGGTGGAAAAAATGAAAACATTATTATTAGTAGTATATATATTAATATTTTTAATAGTAGCATTAATTCTATTTGCAATAACACAAATAAAACTATTAGGAATTAAAGTAAAAGACTTTTGGGACTTTATAGAAGCAAACCAAATGTTAGACAAGCTATATAGATTTGCAAAACAATATCAATCAATGTCGCCACAAGAACAAGTAATATACCTAGCAGAAGCGGAAAAAATATTTACAGCATTTGATAAAGTACCAGAAGAATTATGGGACGAAGAATACGAAAAATATAAGCAAGTATTAAAAAAATATAATGATATAAAAATGTTCAGATGGGCATCAAGTTAAAAGGCTAACATATGTAACAATATAATGTTTATAGACTAAAATAAAAAATTATAAAAAGAAAGAAGGAACTTATAATGTCAGAAAGAAAAGAAAAAAGAAAATTAAGCGTATTTTTAAAAATAATAATAGTACTATTAATAATATTAGCGTTAATAATAGGCGTAGCATTTTTCTATGTAAAAGGAAAATTAGATAAAATACAAAAAGTAGAACTACCATCAGACAAAGACTTGGGAATAACAGAAACAACTGCAAAAAATCTAACAGGATACAGAAACATAGCAATATTTGGAGTAGACAGTAGATCAGACGATTATGGAGTAGGAAACAGAAGTGACTGCATTATAATAGCAAGTATAAACAATGAAACAGGAGCAATAAAATTAATATCAGTATATAGAGATACATATGTAAATATCGAAGGGCATGGACTAGACAAAATAACACACGCATACTCATATGGAGAAGCACCACTTGCAGTAAAAACACTAAACACAAATTTAGACTTGAATATAAACGAATTTGTAACAGTAAACTTTGACTCAGTAGCAGAAGCAGTTGACCAATTAGGAGGAGTTCAATTAACAATAACATCAGATGAAATAAAATATATAAATGGATATATAGACGAAACATCAAAGGTAACAGGAAAAACATCTAAACACATAACAGAACCAGGAACATATACAGTAGATGGAGTACAAGCAGTTGCATATTCTAGAATAAGATACACAGACGGTGGAGACTATAAAAGAACAGAAAGAATGAGAACAGTAATTGAAGCGATGTTTAGTAAATTAAAAACAAAAAATCTAAATGAAATAAACTCATTCGCTGACAAAATATTACCACATGTTTATACAAATATATCAGCAACAGATATAATATCAATGGTACCAAGTATGTCAAAATACAAAGTTACAGAAAGCATAGGATGGCCATATGATACAAAAGGAAAAACAATGGATAGATGGTACGGAATACCAATTACACTAGAATCAAATGTTACACAATTACACAAAGAAGCATTTGGAGAAGAAAACTACACACCATCAGATATAGTAAAATCAATAAGTGAAAGCATTATAAAGAAAACAGGATATACAAAATAATAATAAGAAAAGTAAATTCTTATAACATAGAAAGCTCTATATAAACTTATAGGGTTTTTTTATAACAAAATTCAAGGAGAAACAAAATGAATTTAAACATAAAAAGAACAATATTTGCAATTTTAACAATAGCAACATGCATAATAATATTTATATTTTCAAATCAAAACGGAGAAAAATCAGTACTAACAAGTAGAGGATTAGTAAGAAAAATAGTTGAAATAACAGGAATTACAAATAATTTAAACGAAACAGAAAAAGAAGAATTAATAGAAAATTGCCAATTTGTTGTAAGAAAATTAGCACATTTTTCAATATACACAATATTAGGAATAAATGCTTTAGGATTTATTAACACATACACAAAAATAAGTTTTGAAAAACAAATAGGAATAACAATGCTTTTTGGATGCTTATATGCAACATCAGATGAACTCCATCAAATGTTTTCAAATGGAAGAACTGCATCCCCAAAAGATGTGTGCATAGATACTTTAGGAGTATTGTTTGGAATAGGACTTTATATGCTAGTTAAAAAAATAATAATAACAATAAAAGAACACAAATTAGAAGACGGAAAACAAGAAATATAAATGAATTGCAAGGCAGAAATATTATATTCAGCACTAAGTAATACTAATAGTGCGTATAATATTGTTGCCTAAAACCAATGGAAAAAACAAGAAAAATGCAAAAAAACAACGAAAATAATTGATTTTTTAAATAAAGTATTATATAATTTAAAATAGAGTTGTCTGATGAAAAAAACGTTAATAGGGGGATTTAAAGTGGATATGAATGGAATGAAAAATTGCAACATTGCATTAGAAAATGAAGTTGTAAAAAATGAAATACCAGTTAGTATCACAATAGAAAAAAGTAAAAATAAAATAAAGAAAAAATTAGAGAATGTTATAAAAAGAATAATAGATATTTGTGGAGGTCTAGTAGGAACAATAGCACTAATACCATTAACAATTATAATATACGTAACTAGAATTGCAATGCATGAAAATGATGGCCCAATATTTTATGACCAATTGAGAATAGGCAAAAATGGTAAAGTATTTAAAATGTATAAATACAGATCAATGGTTATTGGAGCAGATGAAAAATTACATAAATATTTAGAAGAAAACGAAGAGGCTAGAAAAGAATATAAAAAATATAAAAAATTAAAAAATGACCCAAGAATTACAAAAGTAGGAAATTTTATAAGAAGAATAAGCCTTGATGAATTTCCACAATTTATAAATGTCTTAAAAGGTGATATGAGTTTGGTTGGACCTAGACCGTATCTTCCAAGAGAAAAAGAGGATATGGGCGAATATTATGATTGCATTATTCAGACTAGACCTGGAGTTACAGGATATTGGCAAATTGCCGGTAGAAATGATGTTACTTTTGAGGATAGATTGAGGATGGATTATGAGTATAATAAAAAGAAGAGCTTGAAGACGGATTTAAAATTACTTGCAAAGACTGTTTTGAAAGTTGTGAAAAAAGAGGGAGCAATATAATTATTGGAGGAAAGATGAAAGTTGATAATATTTTAAAATTAAGAGGAAACAAAATTATGAATAAAATTATACATAAGTATTTACAAAATAAAGGAATCGATATACCGTCAACGGTAAAAATAGGAAAAACGTTAAATTTCCATACAATTCCTATGGTACAGTTATTCATCTCAATACAATAATAGAAGATAATGTGAAAATATACCAAAATGTAACTATTGGAAGGGCAGATATAGAAAGAAAGTAAATTTGATAAAATAATTATCAAAAGGGAGCCATTTTAGGAGCAGGTTGCAAAGTCCTATGCAAAGAGGGAATTTTAACAATTGAAGAAAATACAATAATTGGAGCAAATGCTGTACTCACAAAAAGTACTAATAAAAATGAGATTTGGGCTGGGATTCCAGCAAAAAAGATAGGAAAAATAAAATAATGAAAATTGCAGTAGCAGGAACAGGATATGTTGGCTTATCATTAGCAACATTATTAAGTCAAAAAAATGAGGTAATAGCATTAGATGTTGTACCAGAAAAAGTAAAAAAATTAATAATAGAATTTCACCAATTCAAGATGAATATATAGAAAAAAATATTTCAAAGAAAAAGAATTAAATTTGAAAGCAACATTGGACTATAAAGAAGCATTTGAAGGTGCAGAATTTGTAATTATAAGTACTCCAACAAATTATGATGAAGAAAAAACTTTTTTGATACATCAAGTGTTGAAGACATAATAGAAAAAGTATTATCAATGAATGATAAAAATATAACAATGGTTGTAAAATCAACTATACCAGTAGGATATATAGAAAAAATTAGAGAAGAATATGTAACAGACAGAATATTCTTTAGTCCTGAATTCTTAAGAGAAGAAAAGGCACTATATGATAATTTATATCCTTCAAGAATTATAGTGGGAGATAAAGGAGAAAAAGGTAAAGAATTTGCAAGTTTATTAAAAGAAGCATCTTTAAAACCAGATGTAGAAACTTTATTTATGAATAGTACAGAAGCAGAAGCAGTAAAACTATTTGCAAATACATATTTAGCATTAAGAGTAGTATATTTTAATGAATTAGATACATATGCAGAAATAAAAGGATTAAATACAAAGGATATAATACAAGGTGTTGGATTAGACCAAAGAATAGGAAATCATTATAATAATCCTTCATTTGGTTATGGTGGATATTGAACCGCAAACGGAAGGTCAGCTACTACTTATGAAAGAAGACTTGAATTAGAATAGTTCTATTGTAAAAATTGTAATTTAATATTAGATATTAAGTGTGTATTCTTAACAATAGCAGCAGTGTTATTTAAAATAGGTGCAAAGTAGTATCAAACTATAATGAGGAATAATGTATTTTGTGTCTCTTTTTTTTTATCCCATTTTTAATTCATATAAAAAATTAACACTTTAGTGAGTTGAGAATGCAAAGCATTCGAAACAGTTAACCACCTGCTAGGCAGGTGCGAGTTGAAAGCTTACAGAAAAAGACATCTCAATATGATATAATAAAGGTGTTCAAGCCTAATATATCATGAAAGGAGAGATGCCTTATGGCAAATAGTTTATCACATTCTAAATGGATGTGCAAATATCATATAGTATTTATACCTAATATAGGAGAAAATAATATATCATAAGTTAAGAGAGGATATACAAAAATATATAAAAGACTTATGTAAGTGGAAAGGTGTAGAAATAATAGAAGGACATATGATGCCTGACCATGTACACTTATTATTATCAATACCACCAAAAATAAGTATATCAAGTTTTATGGGATATTTGAAGGGAAAAAGTGCAATGATGATATTTGAACATCATGGAGAATTAAGATATAAATTAGACAGAAGAAACTTCTGTGCAACAGGATATTATGTAAGTACAGTAGGATTAAATGAATCAACAATAAGAAAATATATAAAAGAGCAAGAAAATGAGAACATAATAGAAGACAAATTAACTAAAAGAGAAAAGTATAACCCTTTTAAGAGTTTGCTAAAGTAGTCAATGCCACAGGCTTGAACGGAGTGAAAAGCTAGCTACTTCAGCAGCAAACATGTAACAATATCCCCTTATAGGGGTAAACAAACCACCCGTTTAACGGTTGGTTGTGATTATCTTTCAAGCCAACTAATTTCTACTATGAAATGTTTAAGGAAAAATTAAAAAAGGAGGAATACTAATTCATGAAAACATTAAAGATGTTATTTAAACAAGATAAAGAAGAGTTTGTAGTTCCAAAGGGAGTACAAGATGTGATTCCAGTTAATAGAATATGGGAAGATGGAATATTTTTAGTTGGAAAAAATAAGTATTCTAAGTGTTATAGGTTTTCTGATATAAATTATGCAGTAGAAAGCAGAAATGATAAAGAAGGCATGTTCTTAGAATATTCGGAACTTCTTAATTCTTTTGACACTGGTGCAACTACTAAACTTACAATTGTTAATCGAAGATTACTAAAGAACAGTTGGATAATGATACTGAAAGTTTATTAACTACTGCAAGAAAACATTTATGTCAGCTTGCTATTCTTAAATAACAGCAAATGGATGGATTAAATACGGCAATGCCATTTGGAGTTAGAAAGATAGATGCTTTAAGAACACTAACTACTGAAAGTTTAGCAGTATTTATGCCCTTTAGAGTACAAGAAATAAATCATGAAAATGGTATTTATTATGGACAAAATGTTATAAGCAAAAATATGATAATCGCAGACAGAAAGCAATTATTAAATGGTAATAGTTTCATACTTGGAGTTTCTGGAAGTGGAAAATCTTTTACTGCTAAAAACAAAATTGTATCTGTAATATTAAGAAATCCTAATGCAGATGTAATTTTGATAGATCCCGAAAGAGAAGAATCAAGACTTGTCAAAGCATTAGGAGGAGAAGTTATTCATATATCAGCGACAAGTGATAAACATATTAATGCAATGGATATGAATAGTGAATATGGTGATGGTGCAAACCCTGTAATATTAAAATCAGAATTTATATTATCATTGTGTGAGCAGTTAATTGGTGGTAATAATCTAGGACTAAAACAAAAATCAATAATAGACAGGTGTACTGCTTCTGTATATAGACATTTTCAGCAAGGAAATTATATGGGAACACCACCAACGCTACAAGATTTTAGAGAATAACTTTTAAAACAAACTGAACCAGAAGCCAAAGAAATAGCACTTGCGATAGAATTATTTACAAATGGTGGTTTAAATACTTTTGCAAAACAAACCAATGTGAATACTAATAGTAGATTAATTTGCTATGACATTCTAGATTTAGGAAAGCAATTACAACCTATTGGAATGTTATTGGTTTTAGATAGTATATTAAATAGAATAACAGAGAATAGAGCAAAAGGTAGAAATACCTTTATTTTTATTGATGAAATTTACTTATTATTTCAACATGAATATTCGGCAAACTTTATATTTACCTTATGGAAAAGAGTAAGAAAGTATGGAGCATATTGTACAGGTATAACTCAAAATGTAGATGATTTACTTCAAAGTCATGCTGAAAGAACAATGCTTGCAAACTCTGAATTTATAGTGATGTTAAATCAAGCAAGTACTGATAGAATTGAACTTTCAAAGTTATTAAATATATCTGAGTTGCAAATGGGATATATAACTAATGTTGGTGTAGGACAAGGATTACTAAAAGTGGGTAGTTCGTTAATTCCATTTATAAATAAATTCCCAACTAATACAAAACTTTATAAGTTGATGACTACAAAACCTGGAGAAGGTGAATAGAAAGCAGGTGGTAAATATTGGCTAATATAAAAACAAAAGACTCTAAACCTAAAACAATAAAGACTTTAAACAAAGCAGTAGTAGGAACTAAAAATCTAAAAGATAATATTGTTAGCACAAAAGAAAAATTGAAAGATAATTCTAACAAAAATAATAATGAAGAAAATACTATTGATTATGGTAGTAATGCAATAACAGGTGCTAGTAGCATAACTGCTAGTACCATTGCTACTCAATTTAATAAGAATGGAAAAAAATCATTCAAGGAGACAAGAGAAAATATTATAAAATCAAAAATTAAAATTAAAGAATTTAAAAATAAGCAAAAGGCTAAAAGATTAGCAAAAGATACTATTAAAACTGGGAAATCAACTATAAAAAATAGTAAGATAGCTATAAAAACAAGTAAAGATACCACATTAAAAACTCAAAAAATGACCAAAGAAAGTGTTAAAGTAAGTAAAAGAGCAATGCAAATAGCAAAAGAAATTGCTAAATCGACTATTAAGGGAATTAGGATGGCAATTAAAGCAATAATATTAGCAATAAAAGAAATAGTTATTAGTACAAAGGCTCTGATTACAGCTATTATGGCAGGAGGGTGGTTGGCAGTTGCAATAATCTTAGTTGTTTGTTTAGTAGCCATGTTATGCAGTTCTATATTTGGCTTTTTTTATCTAGTGAAAAAGCAAGTACTAATTCTCTAACTGTGAAAGAGGTAGTAGCAGAATGTAATCAAGAATTTGCTGATAGATTGCAAAATATTCAAGATGAGAATCCACATGATGACTATATACTAGAGGGTAGAATGGCTTTGTGGAAAGATGTGTTGCTCGTTTACACTATAAAAGAATCAAAAGGCGTCAACGACCAAGAAGTTATGACCATGAATGAAGAGAAGAAAAAGACTTTTAAAGAAATATTTTGGAATATGAATAATATTTCATCTGAAGTTAAAACAGAAAAGGTCATTGAACAAGGTATTAATACTAATGAATTACCTAAATAAGTTGAGAAAAGAGTATTGCGTATAAAACTTATCTCAAAAACAACTGAACAGATGAAAATGGAATATTGTTTTAATGCTAATCAATTAAAACAATATAATGAATTGTCTAGCCAAAAATATGCTGCACTATGGAATGGAGCTATTTATGGTAATGTTGACTCTGGAGAATATATATCATGGCGACAAAATGGTCAAAGTTGGTCAAATATAAAAAACGGAAATACTAATAGTACACTTGGACAAATAGGATGTTTGGTTACTTCCATATCAATTTTAATAGAAAAATCCGGTTGCAATACAACTATAACTCCGTTTAATCCAGGTACTTTTTTGGAAGCACTAAATACAAATAATGCTTTTGATATAAAGGGAAATCTTCAATATGCTGGTGTTACTAAAGCAGTTCCTAATTTTAAATATAATGGTAATGTTAACTTAAGAGGAAAATCAAGAACTGAAAAACTTGCACTAATAACACAATATTATAATCAAGTATATTATTTGACTATAGAAGTGAAAGGTGCAACACCAGGGAATCAACATTGGGTTGCTATTACTGGAGTGAATGGAAACAATGTAAATATTGTTGATCCAGGAAGTAAAGGTACAGATTTATGGAGTTCTTATGAATGGAGTAAATCATCACAATTTAATTATTTTATGGTTAATTGAAATAATTATTATAAAAAGGGCTATTCAGTTTTTGAATAGTCATATACATAAGATATTGATAAAATATCAGAAAACCATTGAAATATAATGAAATTTTCGTAAACATAATTTTTGACAAAATTTACTATGCAAAATTGAGCAAAAAAATGGCAAAAAAAGTTGAAACTTTAGTCCTTTTAGTGTATAATATTTTTGAGTTTCTTTCAGATGAACATTATGTTGGAAAGAAAAAACAAATTGATTAATTAATAAAAGAATAATTTATACAATAGTAGTTAGTTTGAGTATTTATTCATTGCATTGTATAGTGCAATGATTTTTTAAGGAGAAGTGAATTTTGTGAAAAAAAATGAGCCGATAAGAGTGGCGCAAATTATAGGAAAATGGCTTGGTGGTGGAGTAGAATCTGTCGTAATGAATTATTATAGACATATTGATAGAACTAAAATTCAGTTCGATTTTATATGTGATGAAGATTCTACAAATATTCCATATGAAGAAATAGAAAAAATGGGTGGTAAAGTTATTTTAATACCACCATATCAAAAAATTTTTAAGTATCATAAAAAACTAAAAGAAGTATTAAAATCTGGTGGATACAAAATAGTTCACTCACATATTAATACATTATCAGTTTTTAGTTTGTTTGCTGCAAAGTGTGCTGGAGTTCCAGTAAGAATTGCACATTCACATAGTACAACAAATAAAAAAGAAAAAAAGAAGAATTTATTAAAGCAAGTATTAAGACCATTTAGCAAAGTATTTGCAACAGATTATATGTGTTGTTCAGAACTTGCTGGCAGATGGTTGTTTGGAAACAAAGAATATGATAATGGTAATGTTTATCTTTTAAACAATGCAATTGATTTAGATAAATTTAAATATGATGAAGAAAAAAGAAAAGAAAAAAGAAAGGAATTAAACATAGAAGATAGTACTTTAGTAATTGGACATGTTGGTAGATTTGTTGAACAAAAAAATCATAGATTTTTAATTGATATATTTAATGAAGTACATAAACAAAAAGAAAATTCTATTTTATTACTTGCAGGACAAGGTCCTTTAATGGAAGAAATGAAAGAAAAAGTTAAAATATTAGAAATAGAAGATAGTGTAAAATTTTTAGGACAAAGAAATGATATAAATGAATTATATCAAGCATTTGATGTATTTTGCTTACCATCATTGTATGAAGGATTGCCAGTTGTTGGAGTTGAAGCACAAGCTACAGGATTATTATGTGTATTTTCTGATGACATGACAAAAGAAACAAAGGTGTTGGATACTACTGAATTTTTATCACTAAATCAGAGTGTAGAAGAGTGGGCATATACAATTTTAAAAAAATACAAATCATTTAAAAGAAAGAATTGTACTAACGAAATTTCTAAAAAAGATTTTAATATAAAAAAAGAAGCAAATAAATTGATTCAAAAATATTATGAAGAATATCGAAGAAAGGTGATGAATTAATGAAAGTATTACATTTAATATGTACTGATGTTTTCTCGGGCGCAGAAAATGTAGCATGTCAAATAATAAACGGATTTCAAAATGACAAAAATTTTCAAATGGTGTATTGTAGCCCAAGTGGACCAAATGAAGTAAGTTTAGCTGAGAGAAAAGTAAAACATTTAAAACTTAATAAATTTGATTATAAATCAACAAAAACAGCAATAAAGGAATTTGAACCAGATATAATTCATGCTCATGATATAAAGGCAAGTATTATGGCTTCTTTAATATGTGGAAAAAAGATAAAAATAATTTCTCATATTCATGGTAATCATGAAAATATGAGAAAAGTAAATATTAAAACGCTGATGTTTAATTATTGCTCTAAGAATTTTTCTAAAGTTATATGGGTTTCACAGAGTGCCTTTGATAATTATATATTTAAAGATAAAGTTAAGGAAAAGTCAATTATTTTATATAATGTAATTAATAAAAAAGAAATAATCGATAGTATAGAAAATGCTGATAGTGAATGTGAGTTATTTGATATTATTTATTTGGGAAGATTAACTTATGCTAAAAACCCTGAAAGACTAATAAGAATAATAAAAAATATTAAGGCAAAAGGTTGTAATATTAAGGTCGCACTTGTTGGAACAGGAGAATTGTACGAAAATATAAAAGAACTAATAGAGGATTTTGGATTAAATGAAAATGTTAGATTGTTTGGGTATGTTACAAACCCTTACAAAATTTTAAATAATTCTAAAATGTTAGTTATGACATCAAGATATGAAGGAACTCCAATGGTAGCGTTGGAAGCGATGGCGTTAGGTAAACCCATAATTTGCACCCCTACAGATGGCTTAAAAGATATTGTTAGACAAAATGAAAATGGGTATTTGTCAAGTAATGACAGTGAGCTAGAGGATGCTATTATCAGTTTGTTGAAAGATGATAAAAAATTGAAAGAATATTCTAAAAATGCATTACAACAATTTGATGAAGTAAGTAATATTAATGAATATATAAATAAAATCAGATACATATATAACAACAAATAAGAGAGGAAAGAAAATGAAAAAGATTTCAATAATTATTCCAGTATATAATGCCGAAAAGTACATTGAAAAATGTTTATATTCTATAAAAAGACAAACATACAGTAATTATGAAATAATAATTGTTGATGATGGTTCAAAAGATAATAGTTTAAAAATTTGTGAAAAGTTCAAAAATGAGAATAAAAGTATAATTTTGAAAATTTTCACTCAAAAAAATGAAGGACCTTCAAGTGCAAGAAATAGAGGAATTTCAAATGCAGAAGGAGATTATATAACATTTGTAGATTCAGATGATTATTTAGGAGAAAATTTGTTGGAAACTCTTTTAAGTTGTTGTGAAAAAGATACTATGATTAGAAGTAATTATAAAACATTTAAAGGTAAAAAAATTTTTAATAATAAAACTGAAAGAGATAAGATTTTAGTTGGTGATTTTATTGAAAAAATACTAGCTAATTCATTTCCGGGATGTGTCTGGGGTTGTCTATTTGAAACAAAAATAATAAAAAAAATGAAGTTCTCATCTGAATTGCATTTTATGGAAGATACATTGTTTCTAGTTGAATATTTAAATAATATTAAATATGTTAAATTTGGTGAAGCAAATTATTATTATTGTTTAAGCAATACAAATAGCATTACATTATCAAGTGATAACATTTTAAAAAATATAAAGTCTTTTAATAAATCTCTTGATGAAATTAATTTAATTACAAGAAATAGTTACGAAAAATTAATTGATAACAAAAAAATTATATTAATTGAAAAAGAATTAGCTAAAGTAAGCAAATTTAAAGAATTAAAAACGATAATAAATAATCAAGATTTTATAAGCATAATTAATAAAATACAAAAAGAATATATTAATAGTAAAATCTATTCAATATTACTTAGCATGTACATAAATAAAAATTTATTATTTATTTATATATATGTAATTTTCAGAAAAGTGTTGAAAAAAATAAAGAAATTAGGTGAAAAAGAATGAAATTGTCAATAATTATTCCAGTATATAATGCCGAAAAGTATTTAGAAAAATGTATGAAATCAATTTTTGATAATATTGATAATCCATTCGAAGTAATACTTATAAATGATGGATCGAAAGATAATAGCTTAACAATTATAAAAAAACTGATGAAGAAGTATAAAAATATTGAACTTATAGATAATTCTAATAATGGAGTTTCATACTCTAGAAATCTAGGAATTAAAAAAGCTAAAGGCAATTATATAATGTTTGTAGATGCTGATGATGAACTTAAAAAAAATTGGTTTGACAGTATAAATAGTTATATGACAGAAAATTATGATATAGTTTATTTTTCAAAGTACAATTTAGACTTTAATAAAAATGATTTGCTAAAATACATAATTGGTTATAATAAAGAAAATATATGTATAGCTGGTCCATATTCAAAAATTTTTAGAAAAGAATTTATTGAGAAAAATAAGATTTTATTTAATGATAAAATAATAAATGGAGAGGATATGTTATTTAATATTGAAGCATTAAGTAAAGCCAAAAAAATACAAAGTATAAACGAGCCAATTTATTTGTATAGAAGATATGTAGGTCAAACTACAAAAAAATTTGATATCAGAATATTTGATTCTGATGTATTATTTCATGAAAAAATTACTAATCTATTAAATGATTACGATATTTTGGAAGATGATAAAGAAAAATTAAAAAAATTTTGCTTGCAAGGAGCTATTATAATGCTTTATGAGAGAATATCTTACATTGAAAAGTATAGTGATGCAAAGAAGTATATATGTAGGTTATATAGTTTTCCATATAATAAGGCAGAAACTTTATGTTTGATGGTTAGTAATAGTAATAAAATTAAATATGCATTATACAAAATTAAACTGAAATGTCTTTTGTATCATTTGTTTAGATTTATACGAAGAAATAAATTCAAAAAAAATAGTGAAGAATATATTTTAATATAAAAGGAGAAAAAATGAAAAAGATAGGAATAATAACGTTTCATAATTCATATAATTGTGGTTCTATGCTTGAATCATATGCAATGCAAAAATCCATTGAAAAATATTGCAGTGATAATGTAGAAATAATAGATTTTTCTAATGAAGGTCAAAAAAATTTATATAAAATATTTTTTAAGAATAACTCTTTGAAAAATATTTTAAAGAATATTTTATTGTTGCCTAATCATAGAAAATTAAAAATGAATAATATGAAATACGAAGAATTTAGAGATAAAAATTTTCATTTATCAAAAAATAAATTTAATAATATGAATGAACTAAATGATAAAGATTATAGTTGTATTGTTTCTGGGAGTGACCAAATTTGGAATGTGACTATTCCAGATGCAGACGACGCATATTTTTTGCCATGGGTAAATAGTGCAAAAAAAGTAGCTTATGCACCAAGCTTTGGTTCAAAAAATATCCTAAAATATGCGAAAGATCCTGAAAAATATAAGAAATATTTAATGAACTATGATTATTTATCTATACGTGAAAGAAATGGACAAAAATGGATTAAAGATATGATTAATAAAGAGGTGCCTGTACTAATAGATCCAACTTTAATTTTAACAGCACCTTGCTATGATGAAATACTTGCTAATGATATTAATGAAAAAGAAAAATATATATTTTTTTATTGTCCAAGTTTTAATCAAGATATATGTAAATATGTAAAGAAAATTTCAAAAAAATATAATTTAAAAGTAATAACATGGAGTTGTAAATCATATAGCACAAGAATGATAAAAAGATTTGGCTTTGAACTTGCTAAATACGAAAATCCATCATCTTATTTATACTATATAAAAAATGCTGAGTTAGTATTAACTACTTCGTTTCATGGAACAATATTTTCGACTATTTATAATAAGAAATTTTTTACTATAAAAAATGGAGATATGTATGGAGATGATGACAGAGTTATAACTCTTTTATTGCAATTGAAAATGCTAGATAGACTTATTGCATATGATTTTGATAATACTTTTAATTATTTAAAAGAGGTGGATTATTCCGAGTACAATAATCAAATAAAGGAATTGCAGATGGAAGCAATAAAATATTTGATGGAAAGTGTTGGTGGAAGAAGAAATGAAAGCAACAAATAAAAATTTTATGTATAATATAGTGTATCAAATTTTTATTTTCATCATTCCACTAATTTCAACGCCTTATATTTCTAGAGCATTAGGTGTTGAAAATGTAGGAATATATTCTTATACTTATTCAATTGTTTACTATTTTATGTTATGTGGTTTAATTGGAATAAATAATTATGGATCGAGAAAAATAGCTAAAAGCAGTGATGATAAAGAAAAAATGTCAGAAAATTTTATTAATATTTATTGTTTACAATTTATTTTGACATCTATAATGATTGTTGCTTACTATATATTCATATTTTTTATGTATAGATATAATTTGAAAATAATGTTAATACAATCCATTTTTTTACTAAGTGTGCTATTGGATATTAATTGGTTTTTCTTTGGGATAGAAAAGTTTAAAATTACTATTAGTAGAAATATTATAATAAAAATACTTTCATTAATTTTAACTTTTGTATTTGTAAAAGATAGCAATGATTTATGGAAATATACTCTATTGATGAGTGGAAGTACTTTTATTAGTCAAGCTTATTTATGGTTGTATATAAAAAAATATATTAAATTTAGTAAAACATCATTTAAAGAAATTGTGAAAAATTTGAAGCCTTGCTTGATATTGTTTATTCCTATAATAGCGTATTCTATATACAGAGTTATGGATAAAACTATGATTGGAATGTTTTCAAATACTATTGAACTTGGAAACTATGAGAGTGCTGAAAAGATAATTAATATTCCTATTAGTTTTATAACAGCTTTAGGTACAGTAATGTTGCCACACATGTCAAAAACCAATGATAAAGAATATGAAAGAAAGATAATGGACACATTTAGATTAACATTTTTCTTTATTATGCCTATGTGTTTTGGAATATTCTTAGTAAGTTCTGATTTTTCAACAATTTTCTTTGGAAAGGAATTTGAAATTACTGGTAATATTATCAAACTTCTAATCCCAACTGTAATATTCACATCAATTGCAAATGTTATTAGAACAAGCTATTTAATTCCAAAAGAAAAAGACAACATCTATGTATTCTCAACTATTATTGGAGCGGCTGTGAATCTTGTACTAAATTTAATATTCATAAGGAAATATGGTGCATATGGTGCGTGTATTGGTACTATAGTAGCTGAATTTTTTGTTATGCTTTATCAAATTGTATGCACAAAGAATTTTATTGATTATAAAAAAATGGTTAAGATTTTTATGAAATATTTATATAAAAGCATAGCTATGGCACTTATAATTATAGTTCTAGGGTGTTTGATAAAAAATATATATTTAAAATTATTATTACAAGTATTTAGTGCTGTTTTGGTTTATTTTTGTATTAATCTTAATTATATAAAATATGATTTTTTAGGAAAGGAACGAAAAAGTGAATAAAAATGTATCAAAAAAAATAACACATATTAATTTTATTCTTGTATTATTAATTGTAATATTGCATTCTAATTGTTTGAGATTTATTAGCGATAATAATTTTATGATAACAAAAATATATAAAATTATCTCTGTAATGTGTGATGCAAGTGTTCCAGCATTCTTTATATTATCAGCTTATTTATTTTACAGAAATTTTGACTTTTCAAAAATAAAAGAAAAATATAAAAGTAGATTCTTTTCGTTGGTTATTCCATACTTTTTTTGGTCAATATTTTTCTTAATATATTATGAATTAATTTGTTTAATTCCTAAGGTAAACACATTATTTAATAATACATTTGAACTTGGTATAAGTCATATTTTTCAAAATATTTTGATGGCTAATTGTGCTGAAGGTATGTGGTTTGTACGTGATTTAATAATTTATAGTTTTTTAGCACCTGTAATATATTTTATAATGAAAAAGTCAAAAAAATTAAACTATATTATTATGCTTATATGTTTAACAGTAAATTTGATATTTAAATTTGGATATTCCAATCCAATATTTTGGTTGCCAATATATCTATTTGGTGCAAATATGGGAATACATAGCAAAGATTATGACATAAAAGAAAATATTGTTAAAAATAAAAATAGCAAGTTACCAATATTTATAATTTTATATATTTTGTTTGCAATTATTGTATCTACTTTTGATGAAACATCAAGGATATATTATATTTATAGAATGTTATCTCCTATTATTTTATTAGCTATTTTGGACATGCTTAGTTTATATAAGTATAAAATATATAATGTTGAAAAAATAAGTTTCTTTATTTATTGTATCCACTTGCCTGTTATAAAAGTAGTAAGAAAAATCTTATTTATTATTTTAGGATATAATTCTTATATTTCAATAATAGTATACATTTTAACTATAATATTAACAGTGTGGTTGATACAATTAATATCAAAGATTATAAATAAAATGTTGCCTAAATTTTATAAAGTAATTACAGGTTCTAGATAAGGAGGGGTGAAAATGAAAATAAAGCCAAAAAATTTGATTTTGTTTGTTATTGTTTTTGTAGCATTATTTTTAAAATATTTTTCAATGTGGAATTATTTGTTTGTCGGAAAATTTGAAACGTCGACAATAATTATGACATTATTTATACTTGTTTCGTTTATTTCGATATTGAGCTATAAAATAAGAAAAAAGGATTTTAAAAAAGTAATTTGTCTTTTAATAATGGGGGGCATTATAGTTTTTATTAATCCCAAATTCGATTTCCTATTTGCAATTATATTTGCAATTATATTTTCTGTAGAAGAAAATGGAGATGAAAAATTTATAAAATATTATTTTATAAATTCATTATTATTATTTATATGTACAATTCTTTTATATTTGATTGGTATTTTGCCATCTAATAATTCTGCACGAGTAATGGCTGATGGTATAGTGACAAGATACAGCTTTGGTTTTGCTGGAATTAATATTTTGTTTTTGTGCTTAATACCAATATTTGCCTCATTTATGATATATAAAAAAGATTATGTACTTGCCAAAAAATTAAAAGTATCATTTATAATATTTTTGATTAGTTTATTTTTTTATAAAATCACTTTGTGTAGAACAGGATTTTTAATTGCAATTATTTTGGCTATATTAAATCTAATAACAAATAAAATTAGCAGTAATAAGTATGAGAAATATATAAAATATAGTTATTTTATATTAACAATTATATCTATTTTTTTCGCAATCGAATATTTACAATTTGGGAAGTTAAATGAGATATTAAGTAATAGGCTATTTTTTTGGAATAAATATGTTACAACATATAATATAGGTTTGTTTGATAAATCTATTATTACTGGTTTTCCTTTAGATAATGTATATTTAACGCATTTATATATTGATGGAATTATAATATTTACATTATATATAATAATTAATTTTTCTGTTGCAAAAAAAATCTCCAAAAACAAAATGATATCTTTGGTGTTTATATTATTTTCTTTATATGGTATTTTTGAAAATAATTATTCATATCAATATAATTTTATTTTAATATTGGAAATGATTTATTTTATTGACATAGACAAATCTCAAAAGCTGTTAAAGAACGATCAGAATTTGGCTGAAAGTCAATAGTTGGGGTGGAAAACTTTGAAAGTTTTCTGCTCCAATATT
>ERZ840517.991-NODE-991-length-33738-cov-4.507378_pt1 | contig 33738 bp, 43 predicted proteins | sample MGYA00519876_ERZ840517 | MGnify/ENA primary metagenome ERZ840517 (study PRJEB31850, sample SAMEA3708882) | human gut metagenome | biome: human gut; feature: human-associated habitat; material: faeces | place: China | collected 2014 ... | reverse complement strand
TCGGCATCCTGCCCGGTGCGGACGATGGCGGCTATTCCCTTTCGGGGGAAGCGAGAGAAGCCGCCCTATCGCGCTTCGCTCTCCCGGAGAACAGGAAAGCCGCCCTCAATATGATTCAGAAACTGAATGAGTCGAGAGACAGCAACGACAACGCCCTTTAGGCGTTTTTGGCAAGAAAGGAGAAATGAACATGGCAGAAGATTTCGGTGACAGCACGGGAAGCGGCCTTGTGAATACCGCCAAGCAGGCCGCAAAGGAGGTCGTTCAGGCCGTCGTGACAAAGGGTGCGGGCATCGGAGGAAAGGGCGGTGGCGGCATCTCCCTCTCCGGGGAAGCCAAGGACATGATGGCAGCTTCCAAACAGCTTGCAGGCGCATCTGCCGCACCTTCCCGCGAGCATCTGGTCGCAAAGCCCGACCTCTCCCGTTAGATAGAACCACAGAAAGCCAGCAAACCGTACAACTAGAAACACAGAAAGGATGATTGCCATGCCAGATAACGACTTCTGGATTGGGCAGGAGCAGATTCCCGTTGACCTCTCCCTCCTGCTCACCTACTCCAACGATGAGGACTATTGGTACGCTCCGGGGGAGTATGCGCTCAGGGTCTATACCGTCGATACCCTGAACACCAACTTCGCCCGCCCCTGCTTCGCGCTCGGTGAGCGCACGTCCGACCCGGAGATGGAGGATGTTTCCGGTGCTATCGAGAACACCCTCCACGAACTTCTCGATTCCGGTGCGACCCCCGAGGACGTGTACCGCATCATGGGACTCGTTAAGGAGAGCGAACTTTCCCCCGAGACCAAGGAAGCTGACAGCTATCTTCCCATCGACCTCGGCTATTGCATCGATGGAAATATCGTCTCCTATGAAGCGGTGCCGGAGGGCGTTGCGACGGTGCCTGAAAACGTAGACTACCCGCGTTACGCGGAAGCGATGGAGAGCCATGTGCCGCTTCCCATCGCTACGCAGATTGCTAAGCATGATTTCTCTCACAGGCAGGCGGATATCCTCATGGAAGCCGCCCGCAGCCCGCACGTCTCGCCCGAGACGCTTGAGACGATAGCCGACAAGACCCTTTCGTCCGGTAAGATGCGCGGTCTTCTGGATATCGCTTCTGTCGGCAAGAACCCCCTCGATTTTCGCAATATGGACGAGCAGACACTTAAGGCGGCTGTTTCCGTGCTGTTCCACGGCGGCAAAGACCTCCCCGTGACGGAGCTTGACCTTGCGCAGCTGCGTTCGGTAGACCTCGCGCTGATGGACGGGGCTTCCCCCGCCGAAGCCATGCGTGCAGCCGAGAAGTCTACATCCGCCGAGCCGGAAGAGCCTGACGCATCCCTCGCATCCGAAGCCCACGATGCGAAGGCTGCTCGCACCGCGCTCGATGACCAATCGGGGACGAAGGATGCCCCGACGCGCTCGGAACAGGCGGACACGTCCCTGTAGCGGAACTGTTTCTTGAGAAAGGAGGAATGCCTATGGCACCGGTTGGAAAAACATTCGACCCGGAAACCGTTACCGACAAACAGCTCGTTCAGTACGAACAGGCCATTGACCGTGGCCTAACCGAAGCCGACGCGCTGCGCCTTGCTGAACACGAGTACAACGGCTTTCAGGCCAATGCCATCATCGCCGCCGCGCTGAACCCGGCGGTGGGAGAAGACGTGCTGGATGCGCTCGCGACCCCCAAGTACACCGCAGCCCAGATGACGGCCATTGCGAAAATCGCTATCAGGGGCGGAGACTTCGCACGCTTCCTAGACCCGCAGATGGACGCACGGCGCATGGAAGCCGCCTATCTGGTCGTGGCGCACGGGGGGAGCGATTTGCCTGTGGAACGTCTCTCCCGCTCCCAGCTGCTCACCATCAACAACATCCTTCTGCAAGGCCATATCCCCTATGAGACCGTCCGCGCCATCGCGAAGCCCGCGTTTACCCCTGAGAGCATGGAGGTCATCGCCGCCGCCATGGAAAACGCAGGTCATGCCCCCTATACCGGTGAGCAATCGCTGACCGAAGCGCAGGTGGCGCGTATCATGAACCCGGACTACAGGCCGGAGCAGCAAATCGCGCTTCTTGCCGCCATGCGCGGGCAGACCCCGGTTGCAGACCTGAGCGATGCGGACTTTGCAGGGCTGTTCCCGGCTTCCCTCTCCGTAGAGCAGATGAGCGCCTGTGCCTATGCCGTGAACCGGTGCGGGTATAACGCGCCGCTTCTCATGATGACCATGCAGGCGTGCGCGGACATGAACGCGCAACAGCTCATGGCCGTCTTCGATGCAACGGCGGCAGAGTTTTCCGATGCCACTATGGCAAAGGTCTCCACAATCCTTATGCACACCCCAGCCCTTACCTCCCAGCAGATGCGCTATCTGCTCGCGGAAGCTAGGGACGGCACCCCGTTTCAAGCTCTGGAATCCATGAAGGATTATCTGCTGGCACAGGCGGAACCCGAGAAGGCACAAGTTACCGAAACCGGTGTCAAGTCCGAATCCCATGACATGGCATCCGGCAAGGAAGCGCTTGCGGAGCGGGCGGGACTTGATGGCACCCCGAAAATCAATCAGAACAAGGAGATGGAATAGATGTTTAACAACATATCGAATCCCAAATGGTTCGGCGATTGGAGCCGTTTGGAAGATGAATATCTCGACAACAACTTTACGGAGATTCAAGACAACTTCGCTTTCTCAAAGAGGAAAAAAACCAATGGACTTTTTGGTGCCATCGTCAGTCTGGCTACCGCATTTCCAGTCCGCGACCCGGAGACCGGACATGCCACCGGCGCTTGGAAGGTGGCCTGCGAGTCCATCGACCTTGACGAGGTGCCGCTTTCCGATATCGCGGACATGATTTCCTGCTTTGGCAGCAAGACCATAACCGATTTCCAGCTGTACAACAGGAAAGTCGATATCACCCCATGGCAGCAAGCCCTCGGCGAGCTTTTACTGCGCGGGCGCGTACAGAAGGACGATTACCCATGGATACAGTGCCCCAACTCCGACTCCGCCTTGAACATGATGAACATGGTCATGGGTGCGAACTTGCCAAAGGACTTCTTCGATGATTGCACCCTTGGCGATGAGGAATATGGTTGCGGCGAGGAAGCACATGAAATGGCTTCTGCACGGAAGGAAATCGACACCCAGACGAAAACCAAGGATGCGCCGGAAGTTGACGCGGACAAGGAGGTGAAATAGATGACCGATAATTTCAAGGAGATAGGTTCCCTGTTCGGCAGGGAAGGCGCGGGCGCAGGCTTCGCCAAACAGACGGATAAGGAATCCTTCACCTATGCCTTCGCTTGGCCGGAGGGGGATACTTGGGCAACCCTCACCGGATACCTGAATCTCGATGAGCAGCCGGAGGAGTACGTGCGCCGCGTGCTTCAAGACGGCGGATTCCGCTCCGATTGGGGCAACCCGGATTACGACCCTATCGGTGATTTCAAGGAGACAGCCGGTGACGAATACCGGATTCCTCTCCTGAAAGTCCTGCTCCGGGAGCAGCTGGAAAGCCGCTACGAGGTCGCAAACCATTTTCCGACGATGAACCGCGCCCGCGTGGAGCTTTCCGCCTTTATCCAGAACGAAGGCGGCGCACCGCTTCCCGAAGACGCGCTCGGTACTCCCGAAGAGCAGGGTATCCGTGCCATGCTCATCGCCACCGGCGAACCTCCGCGCGAGGTGACCCTTCTGCCGGATAAAAACGGCTCCACCTTAAAACGAGAGACTGCCCGCGTGGAAGGATACTTCACCGTCATCAGCGAACCCGGTAGTGGCGAGAAGGCGGTCGATGCCATCCGACACGGTATGGAGCCTTGCGGATACGACATTTCCGTCGAGACCCACGATATGGCTTCCGGCAGGAACGCGCTCGCGGCGGATGCGCCTGCAAGGGATGCGCCCGGAAAGGATAACCAGAACATCGGATAGAACACGAAGTGACAAAAAATAGAAAGACAGGATGCCGCATCCCGTATGGGAGCGGCATCTCCACAAACGCAAGAAAGAACGGGAGGTGCGAATGATGAAAGCAGAAAAAGGCTCCGAGATTATCACGACCATCTGCGAGTACGAGAACTCCGTGGCAATGCCGGATAATGAACGCCTGACCTATCTCGACACGTGCGGCATCGCCCGCCTTAAGGATGGGAACGGAATCGCAAGCGCACAAGAAGCCCATGCGAACAGATGCAGCGAGTACCTGCGGTTCGGACACGAAGTTGACCTTGCCGCCTGCGGCGCATACAGCCCCTACGATGCCCTGAAAGTCTGCGATACGCCGGAGATATTCTTGAAGACCGGGTTCGAGCAGCGCCCCATGCTCTACACGCAGAAGCATCTCTTTCAGGCTCTCACGCCGAAATCCGATTACAACCCCCACCGGCACGGCTTCTCCATCGAACAGGTAAAGCGCTTTCCCGAGCTTCTTGCTTCCCCGGTGGTTCTCGCCAACAGCCCGACCAGGGACGATGTTCTGCTTGCCATCCTTCTCGCGACCGATGCCTACGACACCCCGCTCATCGCGGGCATCAAGCCGGACGGTGCGGGGAACTACGGAGGGCGCGAAGTGGAGACGAATATGGTCTTGAGCGTCTACAGCAGGCAAAACTTCATCCGTTACTTCGCCCTGTTACGGGATATGGATGCCTTCGTGTTCGTAAGCGGAAAGAAAATCGAAGCGCTCGAAGACCTATCCGGGCTTCCGCTTGCGGGAAACTGCTCCGGTCTCAATATTGACAGGATTCTGCATCGCCCGAAGTGCCTTGGATAGATACGGGTCAGGAGATTTCAAAGCATGTTCTTCAAGAAGAAAAAAGAGAAAACGCCGAAAACCTCGAACAGGAAGGTCGTTCCTAACATGAAGCCCATCGAAGAGCTTAGAACCAACAAAGATATTGCCGAATGGTGTCGCGATTTCTTTCGCGTGACCGATTCTCTCTGTCCTGACGGTTGTAGCGAGAAGAGCATTTTGGTTCGTCCCGAGCGCAACCTGCTCATGGCGCTCACGACGGTGCTCGTCGAGTGGATGCCGAGAAAAGACCTGAGCATTAACTCGCTCTTCGCGCTTCTCTCTCTTGCAGAGAAAGAAGATGTTCGGAACTATAAGCCCCCGCTCGACTTTCTCTTCGAGCAGATTGAGACCGGATACCGGTATAGCGGAACAACCATAGACGGGCATCGAAGGCCGTGCCCTCCCTCTTCTGCCGCAACTCCGATGCCCGTTGCCCGGCTAAGGAAAAGGGGCTTGAGCCGGTAGAGGACTTCGCCCTCCAATGCTACCAGTCCGTTCGTCAGCTCAGCTACGCGGACTACACCGTCATCGTCTCATCCCTGACCTCCCGTCTCATCGACTTTAAGTACCTACGCGAAGCCGAAGCGCCCGCCTATACCCATGGAGTTTCAAACGATACCTTCGACTATGAGCTCGATGATGACGATGACGATATCCCCGCCTTTTCATTCCCAGAAGCCTAGCAAACTAGAAAGGAAGGAAACCATATGAGCAAATTAGTCATCGCGGAGAAGCCGATGCTCGCCCGCGATATCGCCCGCGCCATCACGGGAAAAGAGGTGTCCGAAAGCGCCCGCCTTCCCATCTCGGGAAACGGCTACACGGTCTGCGCCTGCGCCGGGCACCTTTTGGAACTGGTAGAACCGGATACCATCGACCCAAAATGGGGAATGCCTTGGAGCCTTGATGTACTCCCTATCGAGGTTCACGACTGGCCGAAGGAACCGGCGGTCGATAAGAAGACCGGAGAGAGCAAGAAGCCCCTCATCGACCAGATTGCGGGACTCCTCGAAACTTGCGATTCCGTCATCGCCGCCGGTGACCCGGACGATGAGGGGCAGCTTATCGTGGACGAGCTTTTGGACTACCTCGGCTACGCCGGTAAGGTCGAGCGCGTCTACGTGAACGACAACATCGAGAAGAACATCGTGAAGGCATTCGACAAGCTCGTGCCCAACGACTCCTGCCGTGGTGCCGGGAACGCCGCCTATGCCCGACAGATGGCGGATATGTGCTTCGGCGTGAACGAGACGAGACTCGCCACCAAGCGTCTCGACGGCCTGTTCACCGTCGGACGCGTGCAGACCCCGACGCTGGGGCTTGTGGTGAAACGCGACGAAGCCATCGCCCACCACGTCACCCGAAAGTTCTACGAGCTGTTTGCAAGCGGTGATTCGGATGCCGGAGAACTCACCTTCAAGTATCTGCCGGGAAAGGAGCTGCTTGCCGGTGAGAAGCATCTGTTCGAGCGGCATACGCTGGAAGCCCTTAAGGAAAAGCTCGACGGACGCGACCTGCACTTTGAAACGACCGTATCGAAAAAGCAGGAGAACCCGCCGCTTCCCTACAACTTGACCGTGCTGCTTTCCGACATGAGCGAGCGCTTCTGCTTCACTGCCGCCGAGACTCAGCAAATCACGCAGGATTTGCGTGATAAGTACAAAGCCATTACCTACAACCGCTCCGATTCCCAATACCTCAAGGAAGAGCACCGAGAGCAGGCACCGGCAGTCCTTGCGCAGGCGATGAAGAACCTCGGTGTGCGCTGGCCTTTGGATTACCGGCTCCACTCCAAGGCGTTCAACGATGGGAACGTGACCGCCCACCACGGCATCATCCCTCAGGAAGCGGATGCGCCCGTGTCCGCGATGGAACCGGACGAAGCCAAGGTCTACACCGCCATCTGCGAGCGCTATGCGGTGCAATTTCTTCCTCCCGCCGTGTACGACGTGAGCGAGAGCACAGCAAGCGTGGACGGCGGAACGCTTAAGCTCACAGCGAAGCGCCTTTCGGACGCGGGGTTCACGGCTGTCTTCCCGAACGTCTCGAACAGCCGTGTCAGAGAGGATTCCGATACGGGGAACCCATGGGTTCCCGCAGGAAGCCACACCCTTTCCGGTATCTCCTGCTCAATCACGGAAGGGGAGACCACCCCGCCCGCACCCTATACGGAGGGCACCCTCATCACAGACATGGCATCCATCGCGAAGTACGTCAAAGACCCGGAAATCCGGGAAATCCTTAAGCGTAAGGATGACGGCAAGAAGGGCGAACACGGCGGTATCGGAACGACGGCCACCCGCTCCTCCATCATCGAGGGTCTGAAAACCCGTGGCTACCTTGAGGAACGAAAGGGAAAGGTTCGAGCAACCGATAAGGCCAAGGCGTTCTACGCACTCCTCCCGCCGGAGATTCGCGGTGCAGACGTGACCGCAAGATGGTGGCTCATCCAACAGGATATCGCAGACGGTAAGGCGGACGTGAACGCCCTGCAAGATTCCGTCATCGAGGTCTTCAATCACCACCGCGAGACCGCCTACGTGGGCGCATCCATCGCAGGTACCGGAAAGACCGTAGTGGGCAAGTGTCCGAGGTGCGGCAAGGACGTTATAAAGACCGGCTCCATCTACGCCTGCTCCTCCATCAAGAACGAGAAGCAGGAAGACGGCACTTGGAAGGAGGTCGCGGGCTGCGGGTTCAAGATGTTCGGCTTCTGCACCAAGAAGTTCACCGAGAAGCAGGCCGCATCCCTTCTTGACGGGAAGGCGGTCTCGCTAAGGGGCTGCAAGTCCAAGGCCGGGAAGACCTTCGATTGCACAGTCGTTCTTCAAAAGGACGGGTCGGTAGAACCCATTTTCACACCGAGAAAACCCACGAAGAAAGGCCGCAGGTAGCGGCAGAAAGGAAGGAATGACATGGCAACACTCCTATCACCGGATATGCTTCCCGAGGATATTCGGAACATGGATTTCGGGCAGGCTTCCATGCCCCACGCGCCCGAAGCCCAGACCCCGGAAGCGCCCTACGATACGACTACATCCGCACCAGACCGCCCTGCCATACCGCTCTCCCCGGACATGCTTTCCGGGAACCTGCAAGGAAACGACAGTGAGAAATCGGGCATCGAGTTCTCCTTCGATGCCTTCGGATACACCCAGCAGGTCGAACTCGTCAGGGAGTCCTATGCGGACGGCAACCTTGCAGTGACCGCCTATCTCTCCGACCCAACCGAGGAATCGTTCGGACAGCCTTGGAGCAGCGTCACCGTGAACTTCGGTTCCCCGCTGCAACAGGACGCGACCGTTTTCCTCGACACCAACAACATGGGAGAAGCGATGCTCTCGAAAATCTCCCAGCTCGGAGCCTTCACCGGCCAGTTCATGCGTTCGGGGTTCTGCTCCTACCCGGCCTTCACCTTCGATACCGAAGTCATGGGCAACATGCGCGACTTAAACGAGTTCGCATCGGCAGACCATATGAGCCTTGCCAAAATGCAGGATGCGTGCCACGCGGCACTCGAAAACGTATACGGTAGCGAGTTCACGGATGCCTTGGAAAGCGGTTACGACCTGAACGCCGAATCCCATGACTGCACTTCCGGAAGCGCCGTGCTCGAAACCTGCGATACGACCCGCGCGGAACAACCCACGAACCATGTGAAGGGGGTGCGATAGGCATGAGCCGCTTTCACTCGAACCGGACTTGCATCCGTTCGCCGACAGCTATCCCAAGCAGCCAAAACACACCATTGTGCTAAAATCGGGTACCGTATACACACCGCGCGGGACTACAAGTTCCGCACAGACAGAAAGGATGAAAAAACATGCCCAAGAAGACACCGGAGCCAGAGCAGGCTCCCAAGGCAGACAACTACGCCAAAATCAACATGCCCGCCGCCTTCCTCACGCCCCACGACATTCAGACAAGCGACGGGCGCACCTTCGAGAAGTGCTTCGTTTCCTTCCCCAAGGGGACGAAGGTGAACGGCATCGACGTGAGCGGCTTCTCAACCGATGTGTTCCTCTCCGACTACATGAAGAAGGACATGCTTGAGAAGGGACGCGCCACGGTCTCGTTCAAGAAGGACGAGCCGGTGCCCATCTGGACGGGGAAGAAGGACGATGCCGAGCACCCGTATCAGCGCTACGAGGTGAAGGCCACCGACCTCACCCACGCACTCAAGGTGGCGCAGGATGCCTATAAGGCCGGTAAGGCCGCAGAGCGTGCCGCCGCCAAGGACGGCGTGAGCCTTGCGGGGGAAGCACGCGACATGGAGACCGGGAAGGACGCGCTCGCAGGCGATGACCCCGCCAAGTCCACCAAGTCGCGAACCGGGCAGGATATCGCCCAGTAGTACAGAGGAAAGAGGTGACAGTTCATGGTAATCGAGGTGCTCTACAAGTCCTTCCGCTACGAGAAGTTCGACTCATCCGCCCAGACGAACTCCGAGCCGTTCCGCGCGAAGGGAACGAACATCCTTACCGACTGGAACCTCTACCTCGGTGCCCTTGAGGAAAACGGCATCATTCTCGCAGAGCACTGGTATGACGGAAATCCGCAGCACGCAGGCGGACAGGTGACCCTTGAGGGCACCAAGGTTCCCGCCGCCACCCGTCAGGTCGGGAGTGCCATGCTCCTCGTCTCGCCAGATGAGCTGGACGATGTAGTCTGGCTCAAGAAGGACGGCGAAAAGCTCCTGTGGCGGGAGGGCGATGACCTGATAAACGGCGAGCGGTTCTTCGCCATGGAGCAGCTGTGTTACTCCGATGCCACGGTGCAATCCGTCAACCGCCGCGCCATCGCCGTGTTCGACTACTTGAAGCACGCGCATCCGACGTACTCGGATGATGAGATTGCCCGCATCATGGGCTACACCGAATCCGCCATCGAGCGCATCCGCGATGCAGAAATCTCTCAGGACGAGGGTTTCGCAGACGATGATGGGGAAGGGCAAAACGAGGAAAACAACACCGGGGCTATCGGCGGATATGACTTCGGTTAGAGATAAAACGCAACGAGAAACGCAGTTCAAACGAACCACCAACGAAGCTACAGAAAACCACGCAAACAAAGGAAGGAGAAAGAACACATGAAGATTCTCGGACGAATCAAGAAATCTAAGGTGCTCACTGCGGTCATGACCGCAGTGCTCATCTTCCAATCGGCGTGCCCTGCGGGGCTTGCCTACGCCGCGCAGAAATCGGGTGTTAGCACCTATGCTGCCGGTCAGACCATCGACCAAGCACTCGGTGCCACCAAGACGGTCGAGTCCGTGCTCTCCCAGCACGAGAACGACGAGTATTACCTCACCACACCTTACGGCAACAAAGGACCTCATGGCGAGGGCGGTGCAATCGGCACTTGGGACTGCTGGAAACCGAAGGGTGAGTACGGTAGCGGTGCCTATATGAACTGCGCCGGTTTTGTGGTTGCCGTCCTCCGTGCCTGCGGAGCGAACACATCCATCATCGGAAACTATACCGCCAACGACGGCTACAACAGGGGCAACGAAGCGAATGCCTCCAAATGGGAAGAGTATTGTCGCGACAACAATGCCGTCAGCTACACGTTCAGCTCCAAAGAGCAGATGCTCGCGTCCGGTATCCTTGAGAAGGGCGATATCATCTACATGGAGCCGGTGGACTGGAATCACAGCAATTCAGACTGCCATATCGGCTTCTTCTGGGGCAGCAACAGCTCGGAAGACCTTTTCTGGCACTCTTCCAGCCACGCAGACGGAATTGTAAAGGGCTATTTCCCGAACTCCGCAGGCGGCAACGTGATTTCCAAAATCACGCCCAAGTATCCCGTTCGCTACTACCGTGTCATCAAGACGTTGCACAAGGGATATCTGACACTGCATAAGGACTCCTCAAATAAGACCCTTACCGATGCCAATGACTGCTATTCCCTCGCAGGTGCCGAATATGGGGTCTACACTGACTCCAACTGCTCGAACAAGGTAGCGACCCTTACGACGAACGCAAGCGGGAACGCGAACACCGTCTCGCTCAATCCCGGACGCTACTATGTGAAGGAAACCAAGGCTCCCAAGGGATATTTCACCGATTCGAAGGTTTACACCGCAGATGTTTCCGGAGCGAATCGGGAGTCCTCGCCTGTGAAGCTCTCGGTCAGCGACAATCCTGCAAATGACCCTGTGGCTATGCTCCTTGGTAAATACGACGGCCAGAAGACCTATAACGGCGCGGGCAACCTCCCGCAGGGTTCCGCCACCCTCGCAGGTGCCGAGTTCACCGTCGATTACTATGCCACCCTTGACTACAAGAGCTACGATGACCTTAAGAACGCCGACGTGAAGCCGACGCGTTCTTGGACGTTCAAGACGAACGCTAATGGATTCTCCTATTTCGACACCGAGCACTTCGTCTCAGGCGATGCCTTCTTCTACAATGGGCAGAATAATATCTGTATTCCTCGCGGCACCATCGTCATTCGTGAGACCAAGGCACCCGCAGGCTATGTGAAGTCCGACGATGTGTCTTTCCAGAAGATTCAGGAGAATCCGACCACAGGTGCCGTTCGTACTTACAACGTCCCGAAGGTTGCCGAGCAGGTCTACCGCTCCGATATCGAGTTCACGAAAAAAGCCGACAACGGTTCCGACCGCCTTGCAGGCGTGCCCTTCAAGGTGACCTCCCTCACTACCGGCGAGTCCCACATCGCCGTGACCGACGAGAACGGCTATTTCAGCTCCGCGTCCTCTTGGAACGCGCATGACTCGAACACCAACGCGAACGATTGGGCGCTGACCGCAAGCGACACCATCGACAGCACGAAGCTCGATGCTAACGCCGGTTTCTGGTTCGGCAACAACAGCGTGCTCGATGGGAACGGCACCACTTCCACCTCCGATGCCGTCAAGGCGGACAACAAGCTCGGTGCCCTGCCCTTTGACACCTATTCCGTCGAAGAGCTTCGCTGCTCCGCTAATGAGGGCTATGCGCTCATCAACACGACTGTTACCGTGACCCGTGATGCCAAGACCATCGACCTCGGCACCTTCGATGACCCGGAGCCGGAAATCCACACCACCGCCTACGACGCTTCTGATAGCGACCATTACGTTGGGGTCGGCACCGTCAAGATTTCCGACAAGGTAGAGTACAGCCATCTCGTCGCGGGTAAGACCTACACCGTCATCGGTGAGCTGCATGATGCCGCTACCGGCGATGCCGTCACGGTTAACGGTCAGGCTATCACTGCCGAGAAGACCTTCACGGCTGAGGACTCCGCAGGTTCCGTCACGCTTGACTACGCTTTCGATTCCTACGACCTCAAGGGGAAGACCCTCGTGGTCTATGAGACGCTTACCGATGCAAAGGGTGCGAAGCTCGCCGAGCATAGGGATAAATCCGACGTTTCCCAGCAGGTGACCGTGCTCACGCCGAAGCTCTCGACAAGCGCCGTGGGCGATGCGGACAATAGCAAGTCCGTCACCGCTGAGGATGATGTTGCCGTTACCGATTATGTCCGTTACACCGGGCTTACCGCCGGGCAGACCTACACGCTCACGGGAACCCTTATGGACAAGTCCACCAAGAAGGCTTTCATGGATGCCGACGGCACCCCCGTCACCGCGACTGCGGAGTTCACGGCGGAAGCCGAAAGCGGTACCACGACCGTGACCTTCACCTTCGATGCCAGCGGCATCAAGACCGGCACCAAGCTCGTCGCCTTCGAGACTGTTGCCACGAACGGTATCGAGATTGCCGACCACAAGGATATCAACGACATTGACCAGACCGTTACCGTGAAGGCTCCCGTTATCGGCACCACCGCCGTCGATGCTGCCGACGGTGACAAGACGGTCACGGGTGAGGAAAATGTCGCTGTCCGCGATACTGTCCACTACAACAACGTGACCCCCGGTAAGACCTACAAGGTCACCGGTACCCTCTATGAGAAGGTTCTTGACAAGAACGGAAAGGTCACGAAGAAGGTATTCAAAGACAAGAACGGTACCCCCGTCACTGCGGAAGCAAACTTCACCGCAGAGGACTCCTACGGAAACGTCGATGTGACCTTCTACTTCGATGGCAGTTCGCTCAAGGAAGGTACCTCTCTCGTTGCCTTCGAGTCCCTGTCCCACAACGACAAGGAGATTGCTTCCCATGCCGACGTGAATGATTCCGGCCAGACTGTCATCATCACGAAACCCAAGCTCTCCACTACCGCAACGGATGCCCTTGATGGTGATAAGAACCTCATCGGCGAGGATAATGCCACCATCGTCGATACCGTCCATTACATGAACGTCACTCCCGGCAAGACCTACAAGGTTTCCGGCACCCTCTACGAGAAGGTCACCGACAAGGACGGCAAGGTCTCCAAGAAGCAGCTCCTCGATGCCGACGGCAACCCCGTCACCGCCGAGACCGAGTTCGTTCCCGATGATACCTACGGCACCGTCGATGTGACCTTCGCCTTCGACGCGTCCGACCTCAAGGCCAAGGACAAGGTGGTCGCTTTCGAGTCCCTGTCCCTGAACGGCAAGGAACTCGCGAGCCATGCCGATATCGAGGACAAGTCCCAGACCGTCACCATCACGAAGCCCACGCTTTCCACCACTGCCGTGGACGGCTTGGATGCGGACAAGAACCTTATCGGTGAGGGCGATGTTACTATCGTCGATACCGTGAAGTACAAGAACGTCACTCCCGGCAAGACCTACAAGGTTTCCGGCACCCTCTACGAGAAGGTCACCGACAAGGACGGCAAGGTCTCCAAGAAGCAGCTCCTCGATGCCGACGGCAACCCCGTCACCGCCGAGACCGAGTTCGTTCCCGAGGACACCTACGGCACCGTCGATGTAACCTTCACTTTCGATGGGTCGCTTCTGAAGGACAACACACCGGTGGTCGCTTTCGAGTCCCTGTCCTACAAGGACAAGGAGATTGCTTCCCATAGCGATATCGAGGATGAAGACCAGACGGTCACCATGCACACTTCCGAGATTGGCACCACAGCCACGGACAAGCTCGATGGTGACAAGACCGTCATCGCCGATGCCGAGTCCACCGTCACCGACAAGGTGGAGTACGACCATGTGCTCACCGGCAAGGCTTACACCATGGCCGGTATCCTGATGGATGCAAAGACCGGTCTTCCCGTACTGACCGGCGAAGGCGCGAAGAAGTATACCGAGGATGACCTCATCAAGTTCACCTCCGGCCTGATGAACGTGCTTGGCTTCCAGTCGAACACCTACTCCATCAAGGTTAAGGACAAGGACTGGGGCAACGGTGCCGCCATCGTGAAGAACGCGGACGGTTCCTACACCTATGATGCTTCCGAGCGCACCGAGAACGAGGACGGCACTTGGACTGTCAAGACCGACACCCAGACTCTCACCGAGCAGGAAGACGGCACTTGGAAGCTCACCGGTCTGGAGGGTAGCGGCAGCGCCACCGCAGACGGCGGCACAAGCTCCGTCCGTAATATCGAGGAGACCTACAAGGCCGATGAGGTCGAGGTCACCGATAACGGTATCGACTGGTCGAACGCAAAGAAGCTCCCGACCGCTTCCATTGACCTCGCCAAGGTCAAGGCATATGCCGAGGAGAACAAAGACCTCCTCTCCTGCCTTGTCTACAAGACGGCGGAGTTCACCCCTGAGAAGGAGTCCGGTTCCATCGACATGGACTACACCTTCAACTCCAACGACGTTATCGCCCGCCTGTCCGGCGAGACCAAGAACCTCGTGGTCTTTGAGGTCATGTTCAAGGGCAGCATCGAGAACGCTTCCGATGAGACTCCCGTTTCCATCGTCGCGAGCGAATGCGATAAGGACAACGAGGGACAGACGGTAAAACTCGCCCCGAGTACCATCGGTACCACTGCGACTGACAAGTCCGACGGTGACCATGAACTGATGGCTGGCAAGGATGCCGTCATCACCGACGAGGTGAAGTACGAGGGTCTTATTCCCGGCAAGGAGTACACGCTCCATGCCACGCTCATGGATAAGAAGACCGGCGAACCTTTGAAGGTTGCCGACAAGGGCGTGACCGCCGAACTCAAGTTCACGCCGAACAGTGAGAGCGGCACGGTCTCCATCAACCTCGGCGAGTTCGATGCAACCTCCCTCGACGGTCATACACTGGTTGTCTTCGAGGAGCTGACCAAACAGAGCGATATCGACGGCAAGACCACGGACGTTACCGTGGCGGAGCATAAGGATATCAACGACGAGGGACAGTCCGTGACCGTCACCTCGACCCCGGCAGGCTCCACCTACGGAAAGACCGGCGTTGACATGACGAACATCGCCATCGCCATCGGCATCCTCCTGATTGCCGCAGGCTGCGCGACCGCTTACGGCATCAAGAGCCGCAAGACCACCAAGGGCGATGCGGACGAGAGCGCAGAGGATAACACCGAAGCCTAGTACCCGTAACGCCTGAAACCGGCAGGGTGCCAGCTCTTCGGCACCCTGCCTTCCTTTTAATTTGAAAGGGGGATACACCCATGAAGGACGATAAAGAGAACGATATCGAGATGAACGACGGAGATTCCACCGAATCACCTGCGGATGGGAACAACATGCAGGCAAACCCGGAAAGCGAGAAGAAGCCGCATAACCGGAAGGTCATTGCCGCCATCTGCGGCCTTGCGCTCGTCGCACTCATCGGCGGCGGTGCCTACTACGGCATCAGCCACCAAACCGGCGCAGACTCCACGACCGAATCCGCACAGGCGAAGGATTCCAAGGAAAGCGGTTCCGATAGCAAGGAGCAGTCCCACACTCATGACTGGTCTATCACCTACAAGACCGTCCACCATGACGCTGTGACACACACGGAGCACGTGGCACCCGTCTACCAGAACCTGACCACCTACCATACCGTTTGCAATGAGTGCAAGCAGGTCATCGACGGCAAGGCCGATGACCACATCAAGCAGACCGGTCACTCCGGCTACTCCACCAACGTCCCCATCACCGATGAGGTCATGGTGAGCGAGGGCTATGATAAACAGGTCACCGACACCCCGGCTTACGATGAGACGGTCATCGACAAGCTGGTCTGCACCACCTGCGGAGCGACGAAGGATGCCCCGCAGGCCACATCGGATGCCGCCAAGTAATTCAGATGGCCAGATTGGGAAATCATAACCGGAAATCCCGTGCGGCCTTTGCGGCAGCGGCGGTCTTCCTGACCGTCGCTGCCATCCTTTTCGGCGTGCTGCTTCATTTCTATCAGGACGCAAGTCCATCACCGTCACCAAACGGCACGCCGCAGGAAACCGCCACGGAAAGCGCAGGGGGTCGGGAATCCGAGTTCCCTACTGTTGATTGGGATTACTGGAAGAGTGTGAACGGGGATGTTATCGGATGGATAACCGTGCCGGGGACGGATATCAACCATCCCATCCTGCAAGCCCACTCATCTGACCCGGATTACTACCTGCATCACGATATCTACCGGAACTACAACCCTTTGGGTGCGCTCTATCTCGACGCAGAATGCGAGAAGGAGGGCTTTCAAAGTCCGAATGCCGTCATCCTCGGACACAGCCTGCGTATCGGTGGTGCCATCACCTGTTTCGGAAACATCCAGAACTACAGCGATAAAACTTTCGCATCAGAGCACGCCAAGGTACTCATCCAGACACCGGAAAAGAAGATGCGCTACACCGTGCGCTTCGCGAACATCGTGAAGGGATGGGAACCGACCAAACGGACGGTCTTTGCCGGTGATTCGGATTTTCGGAACTGGTACGATTCTTCGCGAGAATCTGCCGCCATGGTACTCGATACCGATTCCGAACCGAATCAGGTCATCTCCCTCGTCTCCTGCTCCTATAACTTCTGGAAGCAGAACGAGCGGACGGTCGTGACCACCAGTATCGACCAAAAACAAGCGCAAACGGAAACTGTTTCGACCGAATCCCGTCAGACTGGCTCTGATGCCGAATAAGGGCAGGTTTCAATCCGTTCGCACCCACGCTACAAACGTATCGTCAAGACCCCGCAGATGCGATTCTGTGGGGTCGTTTTCTTAGAGCATGTCGGAAAAGCGGCAGCTATCGTATAATTTCAATGAGCTTTCCCGGAAAGGAGACCATGATGAAATCTAAGCAGAAGCAGACTCCTACGGAGATTATCGAGAACCAGCGTCAGGCGGTCGTTGAGAAAATCATCGAGGACATGAAGCGCGACGGGCTTCGTTGGGCGGAACCGTACCTGCCCTCCCTAACACCGCACAACCCCGTCTCCGGCACCGTGTATCAGGGCGGAAACCGTGTGCATCTTGGCTTCATCGGGTTCATGCGCGGCTATACGGACAATCGGTGGGCTACCTTCAACCAGATAAAGGATGCCGGTTGGCATGTGAAAAAAGGTGCCAAGTCCGCGCTCATAGAGAAATGGAAACAGTTCTCCTTCTACAAGGAAAACGAGGATACCGGCGAGAAGGAGCTTGCCGGACGCTACCCGAAGCTCGTGGGCTACTGGAACGTCTTCAATGCGGAGGATATCGAGGGCATCCCGCCGGAGAACGCTCCCGTCCATCTGAACGACCGAACGGCAACCATCGCACAGAACCTTGAGGAGTCTTCCAGATGCCCCGTCATCGAGAGCACCAGCTATCTCGGCAGCGCCGCATACTCTCCGGCCACAGACCGCATCCTCATCGCCCCGCGAGAGACCTTCCGCTCGGACGAAGCGTTTACCCGCGTCCTGCTGCATGAGATGACCCATTCTACCGGACACCCCTCAGCCCTCGCCCGTGAACTCGACACCCGCTTCGGAAGCCCTTCCTATGCTGAGGAAGAGCTGGTCGCGGAGCTTGGAAGCCTGTTCCTTTCCGCAGACCTCGGCATCCAAAACACGGAGCTTGAGGGTGAGTTCTACGAGAACCACGTCTCCTATCTGCAATCTTGGATGAACGCCTTGGAAAACGACCCCTCCTACCTCTTCAAAGCCGCATCGAAGGCAGACCATGCGGACACCTTCATCATGGAACGCTACGAGGAGGAACTGGGAAAGAACATCGAGATTGACGCACCGGAACTGGAAGAGGGGGTATCACTTGTCGGGGAGAGCCATGACATGGTAAACGCATCCGAACACCAGCCGGAAAGCGAGATGCCAGAAAATGTTCTCTCCACCGTTCTGTAACATGCGTTTGCCAAAAAGAACGTGTGTTCAATTCCTATATTGCCGTAATACCGGCATTATAGTATAATGGTAACATATGATAACAGCCATCTGGCAGAAAGGACGATAGGTATGGCAGAAATGGAAAAGAGACCTTGGCGCTTCACCATCGAGTTCGATGATGAGAAGGCAAAAAGGAACGGCTACAACGTAGATGACCTCTACGATTGCGTGGGAAAGTATGCGGAGCAGATGGGCAACGTGCGCATCGGTCTTGGTACTTGGCAGGCAAAGAACCGCAAGGTGCAGTTCGGGGCGCAGTGCCCTGTTTGCGCGACTCTATCCAAACAGCCTTGGGTGATGCAGAACATTAAGTCATGGCGCACCTATGAGGACATGAATGAACCGGAGGGTGAAGACTACCTACAGGTAATCCGTGATATCAGTCCGGAACGTATTTACGACTAACCGCATTTACACTTAGGATTCCAAATGGAACTTGATAGGAAAGCATTTCACTTCGACCTAGACAACGAGTCTGTTGAACGATTCTATACTGGTAAAAAGAATCCATGGTCAGACATTCAGGACTTTCTGGAATCCCATTGCTTTGAAAAGCCACAATATTCTGGATATGAATCGGCTGAAAATATCGTCATGTCCTATCAACGTGCTTATGGCACCATAGATGAGATGATGAATGAGTTTCCTTGGTTCCAAAAATGCTTGAAAGCGGCCACCTTCACGGAAATCGGTGAAAGCTACGATGTGAAGGAGTTTCTTGAAAGCGGAATGCAGTTATCCCCTTCCTCTCGCCCCGACACCCGTAAGGAGCTTCACTTTGATTTGGGAACGGCTGCGCTCAGCGAAAATTACAGCTCCATTAGGCCGAACGCTTGGCGCGGCGCTTGGACGCTTATCCGAATCTTCATGGAACGCAACGGATTCATCCATACCCAGTATTCCGGATACGAGTCTCTAGCGATGATGCCGATTGACAAGGCGATGGCCGTCATGGAGAAATTGCAACAGCGATACCCTTGGTTCAAGGATTCCCTTCTCGCCGCGTCGCTCACCGAGGTCGGCGAGCGCCACGATGCTCTCTCCTATATCAAGGGTTCCAGTGGTATCATCGTTCCGGTTCCCGCCCATTCGTTTGAGCGTGAGGAGCCGGATTTCTTCGGTTCCGAAATCGGTGATATGAAAGGTGCGACCGCAGAGCTATCGAAACAGAACGGGTTGGAACCACCGAAAGACTTGAACAACGAGCATTAGAAAAAGCCCCGTCCATTTGGTCGGGGCTTTCCTTGTCTGAGACAGACGATTGTTTTGTTCTTTCAAGTTACTTCGTAGCACCGCAGGAAGAGCACTTGTACCCGGTGGTCACGGTCTCGTCCCATGCTGCGCTCACCTGCACCTGTTCATCATATGCATCGGCCACCTTTACCTGCTCGTCGTAAGCAGCCTGCACGGTGCGAGACTCTTCGTGGCAAGAACCGCAGTTGCCACCGTTAAGCAGCGAGTTCTCAAAATGAGCCGCTTCGTTCCCAGTGATATCCGCGCCACAGTTGTTACAAATGCTGACATACTTTACAACTGCGTCGTGGTGGACGGTCTTGTATTGTGCGTCATGGTGGACGGTCTTGTACTGAGCGTCGTGATGGACGGTCTTTGTCTGGGCTACCCAGTTGTGCTGATGCGCCGGGGTGTCATCCTTTTTCGATGAGCTGCCTGAATTGGTGTTCGAGCCGGAGTTGCTGCTGTTGCCACCATTCGGCTTGCTATCGGATTTTCCCTCGTCTTTCTTGGAGGATGAATTGCTCTTGTTTCCAGAGTTATCGGAGCTGCCTGTGGCCTTCCCATCATCTTTCTTGCTATCGGAGGTCTCCGGTGTCTTCGCATCGGACTTGTCCTCCTTGGCGGTCTCCTCAGCCTTCTCGGTCTCCTTCTCGACGGCATCCGTATCGGCATTCGGGTTCTTCTTGATGTTGTCCTCGAACTTCTTCACGACCTCGGCACCCTTGTCTCCGGTCAGAGTAGAATCGCCCTTCTTCACGGCTGCTGCAACATCCTTGGCGATGGCGGTCAGGTCATCCTTCGTCACCTTATCCGCATCCACCTTGTTGAAAGTCACACCCGTGCTGGCCGTCTTCTTGTCGGCCTTCCCGGCGGTAACCTTCTTCGATGACACCTTATAGATGGAACCGTCGGCGTTCACCGGTGAAATGAATGTGACGGTATAGGTGCCGGACTTGCCAACCTTCACAGTCACCTGTTTATTCGCGTCGATAGCGGTGTAGAAGTCCACCTCGCCGTCCGCTCCCTCGATATGCGCGATGACGGGCGTGGATGTGTCCGCATCCCAGCCGTCAGCCTTTACCTCAAGGGTAAGTACCATGTCCTGCTTCTCATCGTCCTTTGACTGGGACACCGCAGGGGCATTGGAATCTCCCGTCCAACTGGCATGTGAGATGGCGTAAGCCCCGCCGCCGATGAGAAGCGCCGCACAGAGGATTCCCGCACCAGCCACGCAGACCTGCTTACGGGAGAACTCGCGCCCGAAGAGCACGAGCGGCTTCTTAGCATTCTCCTCCTCCGTCGAACCCACGACCTTCGGGATTTCGGCGGTCTTGTCCGCCGGGATACCCTCAGTCTCGATGCTGTTGTCGTTAAACATATTGCTGTCATTCTTCATTTCTGTCAGTCCTTTCTGTCTCATAAGAAGTTTTCTTGCTCTCTATCTATCCATATTACTGGTAGGTCTCTACACCAACATGCCCCATAGGACATGCACGAGGATGATGAGAACGAGGATGACCGCCATCCATTTGCTGTAGTAGAACAGCCTATCGGGCAGCGTCACCATCGAAAGGCGCTCGATGCGCTTCTTAGACTCATCTACCATCGAATCAATGACCTTCCTGCTCCTTGCGGTCACCTCTTCGACGTTCTTTATGGTCATTTCTCCCGCCTTCTGTTGGGCGTTCGCAACTCCCATGAGCGCCATCTGATTCGCCTGATGCTGCGCATCCGCCGCACCGTTTCTCAGCTCCTCGACCTTTTCGAGCACATCCTTCATCTCCGAAACCATGCCGCGCATCTCCCTTGCGATGCGTTCGTTACTCCGGCGCTGCTCGGCGATAAGGTCTTCCAGCTTCTTCACGGTTCCGATGAGGTCGGTCTCGTCGTTCTCATCCTCAAGCCTTCGTCCGGCGTTTCTGGCATCCCTCGCTTCCTCGGAGAGCTTAAGCTGCTGGCCGATACCAGCCATATGCCCGTCCGGCTGCTCAAGTTCCCTCTTCACCTCGCTAAAATGCTTTGCCATGTAATCTTCGCTCCTTTCCACCCGTCAGTCCTCCAAATCCTTGCCCCTCTTCTCCCGCACGCGGATAGCGATGGGCGTGTCGAGTAGATAGGAGAGGTTGTGTACCGCGTCCGCGACCGGCACGGCATCCGCCATGCTCCCGCACATGTGTATCGCCTTCCAATCCTTCTCGCCCTTCACCGTCACCTCGACAAGAAAACGTTCCTTTTCCATTTCTCTCCTCGACCTTGCCGGTCTTTTCTACGGACAGGGACAGCCTATCGCATCAGGTGTCCCTTTGTCTGGACACCTCTAGGGTTCACGCAGGTTCGCCCCGCAGTTCGGACAGAACTTCGGGACATATTCGGAAAACTCCTCGAATAGCGGTTCTTCGCTCTCCTCAGAATCCGTCATATCCTCCTCGACGCGCCCAGCCCATCCGCAGTCAGAACACCAGATGCCGTCCACGTGGTTTACATTTGCGGCTTTCGAGTGAGCGCTCCCCATGGTAATGAAAATCCTACTCATCATTCTCAGCCCTCTCTCCATTGCTCTTCTCACGCACTTCGGCTTCCTTCCGCATCGCGGCAATTAGCTCCTCGGGTGTGATTCCGAGACCGTCCGCGATAGCAAAAAAGGACGCAAGGCTCGGCAGACGCGTCGGCTTTCCCCCGCTTCCGGCCATCCCGGCGAACCAAGCGGATTTGCTGATTCCGCTTTTCTTGATGGCGTTGTCGAGCGTCATCCCCTTCTCGTACACAATGCGGCGCACCGCAACCGCGAAACACCCGAGTTCCGGGAAACGCTCAACGGCTTTTTCCGCCTGTGGCTTACCCGCCATGGTATCTCCCTTCTTCCGTCTAGCTTGATTACTAGTAATATATCATACCACCAAACCAGATAAATCTTCAAGACGATACTCCATATATCCCGCACAAATAAGACAACAAACCAGCTTGAAAGCAACCCAGCAATATAGTAAAATAGACTCACTATCCATATATGGATATAAGGAAGGATGTGACGCATCAATGGACGATAAGCGCTATACGCTGATGAACAAGAACCGACCGGTTCTCGATTTCCTTTACAACCTCGACACGCACCATGTCGTGAAGATACTAAAGCGGCGCGAGCTTGACTTCGCTCCTCCCGCGATTCTCGATATGAAAGGAAACCCGACAAGGGCTGCACTCGACGTCTGGTGGCTCAGACGGGCAATTCCAGCGTCCCGTGCCCAGATACAGCGGCTCATTGCCGAGCTGCATGTCGATAGCACGCTCGCTCTGGCGGAAAAAAACTTCGGGCTTTCCCTCTCCGACCGCTACTGGATTAACGACCCGGAGAATCCGCAGAACTGGGATGATATCAACTTCTTCGACAACGACTTCACGGAAGACCTTGGGCTTCTGACTCTGGGGCAGGACTCTTCGAGTGACAATCCGAACCTCATGTCACCGAACTCCACGGTCGGCGGAGACCTGAACAAGAAGTGGACTATCTTAAACGGCGTGCGTATGCTCGTGAAGAGCGGAACCGGATTCGTGAACCAAGAGGTCTACAACGAGGTCATCGCCACGCATCTGCACAAGCGTCTTCTGACGGACACGGATTATGTTCCCTATTTCCTTCATCAAGAAGGAAAGCGCACCTACTGCGCGTGTCCGAATATGCTGGGCGAAGATGAGGAGCTGATTCCAGCCTTGCATATCATCCAGAACCACAAGAAACCCAACTCGCAGAACGATTACCGATTCCTCGTCTCGTGCTTTGAAAGCCTTGGACTTGAGGATGTGGAAACCTATCTGTCGAAAATGCTGACCTGCGATTACATCGTCGGCAACTTCGACCGTCATTATCAAAACTTCGGTGTCATCCGTAATGTGGAGACGCTTGCATACACCCGGTTTGCTCCGATATTCGACACTGGTAATTGCCTTTGGTGTGATTCTGAATCATTGGACTTACCCGGCGACTATGCATATATTGCAAAACCTTTTGGACGAGGACTCAGTCCGGACAGGCAACTGCAACTTCTGTCCGGCTTCGAGTGGTTCGAGCCTGACAGGCTTGACGGATTCGCCGATGAAGCCCGTGCAATTCTCTCGCAAAACCCGAACATGCCGCCCGCCCGTATCGAAAGCATCGTCAAGGGTGTCATGATGCAAATGGATTCGGCAATCGACTTCATCGAGAATCAACCGAGTTTTCATCGCCTAACCCCGGCAGCGGCAAAGACCAAAGAACCAAATACTCCCGATTTCCTCGATTCCGAAGTCGCGGACATGAAAGATGCTTCCGCCAAGCTACTATGTGATAGCAACAGCGAGCAACCGTCTAAGAACTTGCATACAGAACATTAGAAAGAAGGTCATACAATGCGAACTTATCAACACCCGATATACCAAGACAACACCATGGCAATTCGCGCCGAATATGATGAGGAAAAACGAGTCTTCGATTTGATGAAGAAGTTCCTCTATATCGTCGGGGCGATAACGGCGATAGTTGTTTTCCTTTTGCTTCTCGTTAATTCCCCTGCCCTGATAACTCAGACAGGTGCAATTGGAATCATTGCACTCGTTCCCGTCCTGCTGGCTGCAACAGCCTTTACCGGGTTTTACGTCGGCACGGTACCGGCTGGCTACATCGCCGCATGGCGTGCAATCAAGCGCTCAAAGCTGTTCGTGTGGGGCAACGCTCTCGGACTGCTCCTCATAGCGACGCTTCTTCTTTTCATCCCGGCTGCATTCGCGCCCATTGCATTCCTTCTCCAGTGGTTGAAGGTGTCGAATCTCAAGCATCAGCTTGACGCGAACGCATAGTGAGGTAAACTGAACGTGTTTTCTTCCTCCGTGGAGAAACTTTCTTGCTTTAGCCCGCTGCTCCCTGATGTGCGACATTAAGGGAACGGCGGGCGCTTTTATGCCGATTCTCGCAACCCGTATAGCGGCGCAGGCAAAACATCACGCCCGCGCCGCTTCTTCTTAACGCTCGCCGTTCTCCTTGTTCGGTTCCGGGCGTTCCTGCGCAGGTACCTGTTGCGCCCGCTGGGAACCGCCGCTCCCGGCGTTTCCGCCGTTCTTCTTCCCTTTCGGCATGACCGTCGAGGATACTTCCGCCCTGAGTTCATCGGCTCCGCGCCAACAGGCGAGAATCAGACGCTTGACCTCCGAATCGTCCGCGATATCCGAATCGGGGCGCGGGAGTTTCAGCTTGGGGATATCCGCGATTTCCATACCCTCCATGCCGCGTATCTCCTTGCGGTACTTCCGGTAGACGCTTCGGATTTGCGCAAGGTACTTCTCCTTCGTTTCCGTTCCCATCGCCTTTTGCCGCTCGATATCCCTCTTCTCCGCAACGGCTGCGCTTCCTTCCGCATGGATGGATTTCGCCACATTCGCCGTGAACGCAGCTTCCAACCCCTTCGTTCCGAGGTCTGCATCGAGCTTCGCCACGGAGAAGGCATAGCGATTGTTGTCCGTGTCGGTAACGTACATGCGCCCCTTCTTGAACTCCGTGTCAACGCCCCATGATTCCAAAAGCTCGCGGTAATCATAGATGTTCTCCGCTTCCCCGGCGGCGATACGGCACAGCTCTCGCAAGTTCGTCTTATAGGAGTCGATGCCGCGTGCCGCAATTTCCTTCTCGATACGGGACGGCTGCTTCTTATGGACGGAGGAATTGCGTTCGCCCTCCACGACCTGTTTCAACCCCCACTCATGGTCGAGGTCGCGAATGCGGCTGGCGCGTTTCACCTTGGCGCTTTTCCCGCGCCCCTCATCGAGCCGCTTGCCCGTGGAGAGGTCGGTGCGGTTGATGACGATATGTACGGCATAGCGATGGGTCTTGTCCGCCTTGCAGTATTCGTTGTGAAGCGCCATCACTATCTGCTGATTCGGGTAGTGCTTCCCCACGTACTCCTTGGCATACCTCATGCATTCTTCCGGTGAGAGCCGCCCGCCGTTTAAATCGCACTCGTCGGGATTGAACCCGAGAATCTGGTGAAACAGAATCGTGTTCTTCGCTTCCTTAAGCTCCCCAGTCTTCTTGTCCCGGACTCTCCTTGCCGCTTTGTTGTGCCCGTAGGCTTCTCTGGTCATCCACATGTGATGCGCCCAGCGCTTCGGATTCGTGCAACCGTCCATGTTCAGACTGTCGCGTAGAATCACCTTTCGGTCATCGTTGATGTAACCACGCAGGTTCTTCATGTGCCCGGAACTCTGCACACCGGTCTGCTTGATGATGGTCATGGTCTACCTCTCTTTCATGTATCATTTGGCATAAACTTAAAATCCGTTGTCATCGGAAAGGACTTGATATGAACTCAGCAATCGAATACGTGACCGTTCCCTTCATGGGATGTGACGTTCTTGCTGTTGCACTCGATGGAATCCCGGTCAAGAATCATCTCCCCGCCCCTCTTGCCGCTGCGCTGAAAACTGCGAACCAATGGCGCGACCTTGGCTTCTCCCCGAAACCCGGTGCAAAGAAATTCAATCTGCATCCGAACTGTATGGCGAAGCGAACGTACACATACTTTTACAAGGACGATGTAACGGATGACTGCGGGCACACACCGGATGAGTCCGGTTCGTATCTTCTGCATGAAGACCAGCTTATCGCCAACTTAGAAGAGTCCACCGGACATGGCGGTCTTCGCAGCTATGGTTACACGGCATTCTGATTACTCATGCCTTGGCGAAAGAGAGTTTTCGCTTGCGTCGTTCCTCTCTTTCGCCTTTTTCAGACTCTCGAACCGTTCTCACATCTCCAAACAGATAATAAGTCTGCTCATCTTTCCTTCTTTACTGTGATAGAAACGCTTCCCAAAACGGTGATTTCGTCCAGACGGATTTCAAGCGTTGCAGATACGTCTTCGCCCCGTCTTGCGTGAACTCGGCATCGGCCTCGTCCGAATGAAGATACCACCCGTTCGGAAACTCAACCCAAGATGCAACGGTCTCACCGAGTTCCATGCTCACGTATCTCGTGAGCGTTACGCTCCAACCGTCCTCCTCATAGTGAATCGTCTTTTCACTTCCGCAATCGTCCATCGCCATTGCTCCCACCGCTTTCATGAATCTATTTTCGCGGGCACTGCGCCCATGCCGGAAAGAATATCGCATTCCGACAGCTTCCGATTCCCTGTGACCTTCGGCTCCGTCCCATGTTCGCGACGGTAACCGTTCGCGAAAAATCGGAATACCGCTTCCGTCGTTTTCACCGGAGCGTGCCTGACAAACGGGTTGTACTCATCATCGACGAAATAGAAGTTCCCATCCCTCTTCGCGATATGCGCCGGACGCTTGCAGACCGGGCACCGTGATTTCAGGTCGCGGTAATGGAGCCACGCCGAATCAGTCATCGGCATATTCCCAGTGGTAGCCACCGGCCATACCGGATGCAGCACCGCGGATACCTGCCTGCGACGCTCCGGTTTCTTTTGCCGCTTGGGTAATCGTTTTGTAAACGACACCGGTTTCCACGCAGCGAACCCTTATTCCTCTTTTACTGGGAAGTAAATCATCCGGCTCTGGTTCGTCAGCGTAATAGAAGTGAAATCCTCGACATGCCCCGTGGCGTTTCAGCGCACTGCTAACCAACGGCCTTGCGGCACCAATAGCACTCGCAGCATCCGTGACACTCGCAAAACGTTCCCCCGTCTCAAAGCAGATTATCTCTCTCTTTCTCCTCATTCTGTTCGCCCGCCTATCTAAGGAAACTGTCTTTTCGGTTCTCGTATTCCTCTCTTGTGATTTTTCCTTCATTCAAAAGCTCCTTCCAAGACCACCAAGTGCAAACGCACGACTGGATTGTTTCGTCGGTAAACCGGATGCTTCCATCCGCGCATGGCTTAATGCTGAACGCTTCCTCTGAAAGGAAAAGTGCGTGCATGAGTTCGTCATAGTGCTCAATGCCGTAAGTGTCGAAACATGCGGGTGCTACATCGAGTGCTTTCGCTATCCGTTCGAGCGTATTCTGCTTCGGACTACGCTCACCGAGTTCATAGCTTCTAAGAGCCGATTCCCCTAGACCTGCGGCCTTCGCCAGTTCTCGTTGCGTCATGTTCCGACGCATCCGTATTCTTCTAATGCTCTTTCCCAAGAGTACGTTACTGTGTTTAGGTTCGCTCATTCTCGTGACTCCAATCACTCGCTCTCAGGGTTGTCGAAATCCTCGATTTGCAAATGGATGTTGTTCCGGTCTGCTTCTCTTCGGAGCGCCGCAAGCGCTTCCATGATTTCGGAAAATGACGAGACCTCTTTCTCCAAAACCCGTTTCGCTTCCTCCGGGTCGAACACTTTCACACCGTAGGTGTTCAGGAACTTCATGAACTGGTTCAGGTTTGTTCCCTGCTTCGCGAGTTCGTGAGCTGCCTTTTTCAAAGGCTGGGTGTCGATGACCTTGATTGTCGCATCGTCAGAATTGATGAGTAGCGTCCGGGCGTAATCGGAGACCGTCATACCGTAATTCGCGGCTTTTCGCTTGAGTGTTCTCTTCTCCCGTTCAGACAATCTGATGAGAACTGCGGTTTCTCTTTTTGCCACCTTCATCACTCCCCTTCTGTATTTTCTCAAAATCTCATAGTCGTATCGGTGCCGCCACCGTTTGACTATGACACGAAAGCGACGGTTCGCTTTGCTGGGTAACGGGAACCGGCAATCCTAAATTGTCGATTCGCTAAGCGTAAGCGTCCTCCCGTCAAGGCTCCGAAAGCCGCTCGGGAGCAAGATGGAAGTGTATGGAAAAGTCTCGTTTACGTGACTTTGTATATACGCTTCCCAAATCTTGCAACTCGAAGAGCGGCCTTGGCCGGTGAGCACTGATATTCTATCAGTGCGAGAGCAGAAAAGGCATGGAAAAGGGGGTGCCGCCGCACCCTTTCCCATGCCTTTTCTGCGGGGTTTCCGGCTTGCCCGGAAACCAAGAACCCGAGGTGCCGCCACCTCGGGTTCCCAACATCTGCAAAGACAAAATCAATTTCTTTGAAGACTTGACAAAGATTCCTTTCAATCGGTCATCATCATATTAACCTTCCAATCGCGTCTTGATAAGCGAACGGACACCATAAAAGGTGCCCGTTTTCTACGTTTCCCCTTCTCCAAGAACTCCTTCCAATCCCGCCATGCGCAGACGCATGACAGGATTGCTTCGTCGGTAAATCGGATGCTTCCCGCACGGCTCGATACCGAACCTATCCTCTAAAAGGAAAAGTACGTGCATGAGTTCGTGGTAATGCTCGATGCCGTAGGCGTCGAAACATGCTGGTGCCACATCGAGTGCTTTCGCTATCCGTTCGAGCGTATTCTGCTTCGGGCAACGCTCACCAAGTTCATAACTACGTAACGCCGGCTCGCTGATTCCGTCGATAGCATTCGCCAATTCTCGTTGCGTCATGTTCCGGCGCATCCGTATCTTTCGGATGCTCTTTCCCAAAAGCCGATTTTTACGATTGCATTCCGTCATTTTCGTACCCTCGCAAATCAGAGAATCAAAACCCGTTATCGCATTTCAAAGAGAATGAAAATGGCGTAACCGGATATAGCGATTGCGACCAACGCAATGAGAACTCGATAAAGGTAATCCCAGTTTCTTTCTCCAAACTTCCTTTTCCATTCTTTCGCTTCTGCTACGGATTTGCAGAATAGACTTACGCTAATAACAAGCGCTAATAATCCCGTCATGATGTAAAGCGAAAACATTGCGTGGTAAGTCATTCCCATATCTCCTTTGCTGTTGATTCGTGCTCGCCATCCTCAATTTGAATTGCAGACCGCTACAGCTTCCATCCATTTCTTTCCAGAGCAACCAGCGCTTCACGTTGCCGGATGCCGAGTCCGCCGACACGCCTGCCTTTCGGTATCCGGTACAGTCGCATGATGACTACCGCCTTGCTCGCACCGATACCCGGAACACTTTGCAGAAGCGATGTGACCAGAATGCGTTTCGCATCCTCCTCGTCCATCGCATCCGTGAACGTAAGCTCGCCGGACTTCACGCGAGCTTTGAGTGCTGCATAGCGCCTGCGAGCCTGCATGGCAAGCTCTAGCGCATGGGCACGCTCCTCGCTGCTAAGGTTCGGCAGATGGTTCTCTTTCTCGGTCATCGTTACTTCCTACTTCAACTCGTTGTCCCAGATGTTATCGTCAGACTGCGCTGCATGTTTCCAACGGTTCGCATCCGCCCGACCGTTCCAGTCGGCGATGAACTTCTCGATAGCAATGGCGCATCCGCTGTCCGTTTCACAAATCCGGGCACCGTGATTTCAACTCGCGGTAATGAAACCACTCCGGATCAGTCATCGGCATACTCCCAGTGGTAGCCACCGGCCATACCGGATACAGCTGAACCGATACAGTTCGGCGAGGTCTTTGTTCTCTCTGCCGCATCCTTTATGCTTTCATAAACAACTCCGGTTTCCGTGCAACGAATCTTTCTTCTACGTCTAGGTTTGAAGAACGAATCAACCGGCTTCGGCTCGTCACCGTAATAGAAATGAAAGCCATGCACGGCACTTCCACGTTCCATCGCATGTGATACATTCGATTTACTTACGCCAAACATCCTTGAAGCGAGAGTTATACTCTCAAAGCGTTCGCCCGTCTCAAGGCAGATGACCGGGCGCGGTTTGTTGTTTTGCTTTTTCTTTCGATTCCTTATCTTTTGACGGCGTTCATCCGGCAGCATCTCACCAGCATAGTAATAGTAAAAACCTTTAATTGGCTTTCCTTCCCTTATCTGGTGAGATATGAAACCACTTGATAAACCGATAGCGTTGGCTGCATCCTCCGCGCCATTGAACTGTTCTCCAGTCTCAATGCAAACAATCGTTTTTCTTTTTCCCATCCTGTTCGTCCCCTATCTCATGGAACCATCTTTCTTGTCTTCGTATTCCTCTCTTGTGATTTTCCCCTTCTCCAAGAACTCCTTCCAATCACGCCATGAAGAGCTTCCGCCCACCTCTCGTTGTTCTCATCGCACCAATTCTGAAATACCGCAAACTCGGTGACATTGTTCTCGACGATGTGCCTTCGCATCCCCCGCATCTGCGCGATAAACCTCGCGGTGGCGGGAACCATGGTGATTAGGTTTATGTTCCAATCCCTTTTTCCGAAGTGAATCCATCTACTGGCTCCACTTCCTCTCTAATAAAAACGCCCGTCGATGTATTTCTCGATAACCGACGAAAGTCCGCTATCGAGTGCCTGAGACCAGCGGTCGTTGTTCTCATCGCACCAGTCCTGAAAATCGGTGAAGTCTGTGATGCCGTTCTCGCGTATGTGTTTCCGCATCGCACGCAGCATGTCGTGCTTCGATTTTTCCGATTCCGTTACCATCAAGCCCATCCCTTCATCACCGTCCCCTTAACCAAGCTCCTCGGCAAGCAGTCGGACGATGAGCTTGGTCATGCTCTCCCCCGTCTCGACGCGGTGGAGTTGCGCTTCTTTGTGGAGCCAAGCCGGGATGAGAAGACTGATTTTCTTGAGTTCCACCTCGTCCGTCTCATGCTTGCCGGAACCTTCCTTCTGGATATCCGCCATCTCGCGCTTGGACTTCTGCGCGCTCGCCATGAACGCGTTCGCTGTGGTCTTGTTAGCCATTGTTTTTCTCCTCTTCGTTCAGAACCGAATCTGCAAGCAGCTCAATCGGGGCGACCACATGGCTCTTCGGGTCGTACTCCGCCACGGACACACCGGCTGCTGCGGCACGCGAGAGGGCAACGGCGCGGGGAATCTTCGCGATGATGGGAACCCCTTCACCCTCAAGGTACTCCACGAGCTGACGGTCGAGTGTGCCGTAGGCATAGAAGTTGTTGACGATGACATACGCTTTTGCGCCAGTGCCGGACTCACGCACGATATCGAGCGTTCTCAGCGTCGGCTCCATGTCGCGCGTGCTCGGAAGCATGGGCACGAGGATGAGATTCGCCGCGCGGCACCAATCGTTCACACCGCCCACGAGCACGCCCGCCGTATCGACAACCTGAAAATCGCACTCCTCCGCAAAATCCGGGTCATCGCAGACCTCATGGACGGAACCGCCCTGCGGGTCGGTGGTGACGAACGCCACGGTCTTGCCGCGACGCTCAAGCGCAAAGGAAAGCTCGTCCGCGATGGTGGTCTTGCCGACTCCGCCCTTCTGGTTGAGCATCAAAATCGTGTACATGTTAGAAGTCCTTTCTGTCCTGTTTGAAAAACGCTACTCACGGGAATCGGATGCGCGCACAAGCCCGTAACCGACGGTAACGGAAAGTGTCGAGCACACGGCGAATACCGCAGCAGCCACGTTTCCGAAAACGACCGAAACCGTAAGTGTGAGAAACACCCACCATCCGACGGTCACCGCGAATAGCAGGCCGAGGAAGAGCATGAAGGGGATTTCCCGCACTGAAACGCCACGAAAGTGCATTCCGTCCTCCCTAGAACGGAATATCTGCATCATACGTTTCCGGTTCCGCAGACTGCCCCTGAGCAGAAACCGTATCCTTCCCGGCACCCTTCGAGTCCGCAAACTCGATATCGGTCACGAGGACGGAAAGGGCATGGCGCTTCTCCTCGTTCTTCATCCAAGAGTGGTAGCGGAGCCGTCCGTCCACCGAAACCTTCTTCCCCTTGGTGAGGTAGGGAGCAAGCGCTTCGGCTCGCGCACCGAACAGGGCGCAATCGACAAACACCGGCGCATCGACATATTCGCCGGTCTCGCTGTCCTTCTTCTTCTCGTTGATGGCGAGTCCGAAGGTGAGAACGCTCGTGGCGTCCCCCTTTTTGCGAAGCTCCGCATCGCGCGTGAGGTTGCCCATGATGGTCACTCGGTTGATAGCCATTGTCTTTCCAATCTCTCGATGGCGTTTGCGGAGGATTCTGGAATCCTCCTGTCGGGAAAACTTTCGTCCCTTGCTGTCTATAAATATAGCAGACCAGAATACCAGCAACCCAGAGAGCAAGATAACCACATAGATTGCACACACTTACGCTGCAAAGATAAGGGCGTGTGAAAAGCAACGCTTCACACGCCCTAAGCACGTATCTACTCTGCTACGAGCCATTGTTCGAGCCATCGCTGCACGGCAAGCGTCGCAAGCGCGTCGGCAAGCGACCCGTGCGCCCTGCCCGTCCACTCGTATCCGATGTGGTCGGCGGCATCCACCAGCTTGTAGCGCCTTCCCATGAACCACGTGAACTCGTTCATGGTGTCCGTGATGCGTGCATCCTCCCTCGGGCGCACCCCGACGGCGGAAAGGAATCCGAGGTCGAATCCGACGTTGTAGCCGATAATCTCGTCCGCCCCTGCAAAGATTTCCCTCAGTCGCGGTATGGCTGTCTCGATAGTCGGCAGGTCTGCCACGTCCTCTGGGTAGATGCCGTTGACGGCGCTCGCGTGCGGCCATTCGGTCTTCACGGTCGGTCGGAACCTCTCATCCAACAGGACGGAACCGTCCCTTCCGATGATGGAGATGGTCAGAATCTCATCCGGGTCGCTACCGTTCGGATGAAGACCGGTGGTCTCGGTGTCAAAGCAAATGCTGTTCATATCTATCACCTAATCCATGTAACCGTAGACCGTCGTATAACGGTCTGCCTTGTGTTCCAGCCATGCCAGATACTCGTTCTTCGCAAGCTCGAACGCCCGCTCCTCGCGGCTTCCTTCCAGTGAGCTGAGATATACGACGGTCGCATTCGGCTCATTGCCGTAACCATCATCAATCCTCCCGGACTCATCGCACGGGAGCCATTCGTTCTCTTTGTACTCCACGCGACGCTCGACCTCTACAGTCCAGTAGATGACGGAGCCGATGCCATCTTCCTCGTCATTGACCTCGTTCCCATGCGTCGATATGAATGCTTCCGCCGCCGCGAGCGCTTCCTCGGAGTTCTCGTATTCGCCAAGCTCATACGAATCTCCATCGCTGATATCCTCGTGGTCTCCGTCATAACCCGGGCGCGTTGCAAAACTGAGCCGAAAGCTCCACCCGTTGACGAAATATCGAATCTTCCTGTCCATCTTGGCTCCCTTCTGCCATTGAACGGCTCGGTACCGTCCCTTTTACTGTCTATAAATTTTGCAGCCCAGCATACCAGCACACTCCACAACGCGAGACTCCATGCCTTCTCCATGGAACTCGGGTCATTAGGGGCGAGCAGCCCCTAATCTGAGGGAGCGCAAGCGACCGCGCCACGGAGAGACCCCGCGAAACCGTAGGGTGTCAAGAAAAACCAACCTCCCGTCACGGAGCCACCGACCCTCCTTTCCCCGCCCTCTACCGAGCCGCTGCGGCGTGCCCCACTTTGCCGCGCCTGCGGCCTATGGTTTCCCGAGAAGAAGGGGTTTTCAACATTTCGATGGGCGGAGGGTTCCTAGACCGACCCGGAGCCTGTCGGAATGTTGGAAACCCCGGCAGGTCAGTCCGCCGTTTCTGCCAAGTAGAAGGCTTTTCCGCGCTTTCAATGGCCGGAGGGTTCCTAGCCCGACCCGCAGGCTGTTGGAAGGGTGGGAAAGCCGCCCCC
>ERZ840517.979-NODE-979-length-34080-cov-8.097017_pt1 | contig 34080 bp, 32 predicted proteins | sample MGYA00519876_ERZ840517 | MGnify/ENA primary metagenome ERZ840517 (study PRJEB31850, sample SAMEA3708882) | human gut metagenome | biome: human gut; feature: human-associated habitat; material: faeces | place: China | collected 2014 ... | reverse complement strand
ATAATAAAAAAATTTATAAAAAAATAAAAAAAATTTTAAAAAAACTATTGCAAAATAAATAAAGTTATATTACAATTTACATTAAGTGGAGAAAAGTGGTACAAAGTGGTAGAAAAATGAAAAGAGGTGAAGACCATTGTTAATGGGTGAATATGAGCATACTCTAGATGCCAAGGGGAGATTAATAATGCCTGCAAAATTAAGACAAGACATTGGAGATAAATTCGTTATAACTAAAGGATTAGACGGATGTTTATTTGCTTTTTCACAAGAAGAATGGTTGAACTTTGAAACAAAACTAAAATCACTACCACTATCAGATAGAAACGCAAGAAACTTTGTTAGATTTTTCTTATCAGGAGCAACTGAATGTGAAATTGATAAACAAGGTAGGTTTTTAATTCCAAATAATTTACGTTCAGCAGCAGAACTAGAAAAAGAAGCAGTAATAATTGGAGTAGGTACTAGGTTAGAAATATGGAATAAGGCAAATTGGGAAAAATGTGACGAAAATATATCTGTAGATGAAATTGCTGAAAATATGACTATGCTTGGTATATAACTTGCAAAAGTTTATATAGAATACAAAAGACATAATTACGAAGGAAAAACATACAAAAGATGAAAAATACAAAAGATAAGTTTACAAAAGAAAATGTTACTAAAGATTGCTAAAGTAACTAAAGAAAAGATTACAAAAGATTAAATTACAAAAGTTAAAAGAACAAAAGAAAATGGTACAAAAGATAAATGTACTTGAGAAAATATGTTCAAAAGAAAACTAATACTAAAGATTTTGCAAATGATAAAAAATTACAGAAGAATATCAAAAAACATAAGTAAAAAATCCAAAGAAAAGATTACTAAGGATTTTATAAAAATACCAAAAGAAAAAACATATAATGCAAACAGCTGGTACTTTTACCAGCTGTTTTGCGTCTATAAAAGAAAAATATGAGTATTTGACTATAAACTTATTAAAAAGATCTTAGAAAAAGCGTATATAAAATTTTATAGAATATGTAATATCAAAAACTTTTAAGAGGTGAAAAATTGGAATTTAAGCATAAACCTGTAATGTTAGAAGAATGCATATATGGGTTGAATATTAAACCTGATGGAATATATGTTGATGGAACTCTTGGAGGAGCAGGACATAGCAGAGAAATAGTAAAAAGATTATCAAAAGAAGGATTACTAATTGGAATAGATAGAGATGAAGATGCTCTAAAAGCAGCAAAAGAAAACTTAAAGGAATTCCGAAATGTAAAATTCGTGAAAGATAATCATGACAATATAAAGCAAATTTTAGAAGACATCGGAATAGAAAAAGTTGATGGAATCTTACTTGATTTAGGTGTTTCTTCATATCAATTAGATGAAAGAAATAGAGGATTCAGTTATCTAGGTGAAAATGAACTTGATATGAGGATGGATAAAAACCAGGAATTATCTGCGAAAAATGTTGTAAATGAGTATCCAGAAGAAAAACTTGCAAATATCATATATGAATATGGTGAAGAAAGATTTTCAAGACAAATAGCAAGAAACATATGCGAATATAGAAAAGAACATTTAATTAATACTACAAAACAATTAGTAGAAATAATAGAAAAATCAATTCCAAAATCAAAACAAAATGATGGACATCCTGCAAAAAGGACATTCCAGGCAATTAGAATTGAAGTAAATGATGAAATTAAACCATTATATAATACAGTAAAAGATTGCATAGATTGCTTAAAACCACAAGGAAGATTATGCATTATAACATTTCATTCTTTGGAAGATAGAGCTGTTAAAAATGCAATGTTGGATGCAAAAGGAAAATGCACTTGTCCACCTGATTTACCATATTGTGTATGTGGTGCAAAATCATTTGGAAAAGTAATTACTAGAAAACCAATTGTAGCTACGAAAGAAGAACAGGAAGAAAATAGCAGAAGCAAAAGTGCAAAACTTAGAATTTTTGAAAAAGAATAAAGTCTTATGTGGGACGGTTCTGTTTGAAACATCGGTTCCAAAAGAGACATATATGAATTAAAAAGAAAGAGAGGTGAAAAATAACTTATGGCACAAGCAAAGTATCAATATGGAACTAGCCCTAGAAAGTTAGAACCAGATTATACTAGAAAAACAAGTCAAAGACAAAAAAGAAAACCATTAAAAGTTGTCAAAGAATTGCCTAGACAACAAATACAAATTTCTAAAGAACAACGTAAAAAGCAAATGAAAACAACAGTTACAGTTGTTGGGTTATTTTTGTTGTTATTAACCATAAGTTGTAGAAACTCTCAAATAGATAGACAATTTGACCAAATTCAAGACCAAAAGAAACAGTTGGCTGCTTTGCAAAAAGAGAATGAGCAATTAAAAGTTAGTATTGAAAATAGTGTAAATATTAGCAATATTGAAAAGGTTGCTAAAGAAGAATTGGGAATGCAAAAATTAAGTGGTAAACAAACGGTATATGTTACTTTACCTAAAAAAGATTATGTTGAATCTGCTTCAGAAAAAGTGGTTATTGAAAAAAGTAAAACTTGGTGGGAAAAAGTTGCAGATAAAATTTTGAATTTTTAATTTTATTGATAAATTTTTAAATTTGCTATAAGAAAAATTTAATAAGAATAAATTAAAACACTTCTAATAAATATTATTAGAGGTGTTTTTTAGCGAATGTATATACAAAATAAATGTTGAAAGGATGAAAATTATGGTGAAAATAAATTTATCAACAAAAAAGAGGATGAGAGTAACACTGTTTATAATTTTTTTAATAATTGTCTTGTTAATTGTAAGATTAGGATATGTGCAATTAATAGATGGAAAGAAATTATCAAAATTGGCATATGAACAACAAACACTAGATAGAACAATAAATCCAAAGAGAGGAACTATTTATGATGCAACGGGGCAGGTTCTGGCACAAAGTAGTACTGTTGAAACAGTTACTGTGAATCCTGGAAATATTGATAAGAATGATAAAGAAAAGGTGGCAAAAAAACTTTCTGATATTTTTGAGTTAGATTATGAAAAAACTTTGAAGAAAGTTTCTAAGAGAAGTTCTATAGAAACTATTGCTAAAAGGGTTGACAAGGAAAAGACTGATGAACTTAGAAAATGGATGGAAGAGGAGAATATCACAACAGGAATAAACATTGATGAAGATACAAAAAGATATTATCCTAATAATAATTTAGCATCTCAAATTATAGGATTTTGTGGAAGTGATAATCAAGGACTTGACGGAATTGAAGCAAAATATGATAATGTGCTTTCTGGAACAAAAGGTGCAATTAAGAGACATACTGATGCAAAAGGTGGAGAAATAGGTGAAGAAGGAGAGACATATGTTGCAGCTAAAAATGGAAATGATGTTGTTCTTACGATAGATATGAATATTCAATCAATTGTAGAAAAATATTTGAAAGAAGCATGTATTGACAATAAGTGTACAGATGGTGGAAATATTGTTGTTATGAATCCACAAAATGGTGATATTTTAGCGATGGCAACATATCCGAATTATAATTTAAATGAACCATATGCAGCATATACAGACGAATTAAAGGGGATTTGGGATACAACAGATCAGGCAGAAAAGACAAAAAGCTTACAGGCTGTTTGGAGAAATAGAGCAATTACAGATACATATGAGCCTGGTTCAACGTTTAAAACTATTACTGCATCTGCATCTCTTGAGGAGGGGCTAGTTACAGATATAGATAAACAGGGGCAATTCTGTTGTACAGGTGGAATTGAAGTTGCGGGAGTAAGAATAAAATGTTGGAGATATTATAGACCACATGGGGCAGAAAGCTTGAGACAGGCATTAATGAATTCATGTAACCCAATTTTTATAGGTCTAGGTCAAAAAATGGGTGTTCATACATATTATAGTTATTTACAGAAATTTGGTTTATTAGAGAAAACTGGAATTGATTTGCCAGGTGAGGCAGGAAGTATATTTTTGGCTGAAAATAAGGCTGGCCCTGTTGAATTAGCAACAATAAGCTTTGGCCAAAGATTTGAAATTACTCCAATTCAGTTGGTAACAGCTGTTTCTTCAATAGCAAATGGTGGAAATTTAGTCCAACCAAGAGTGGTTAAATCAATAATTGATAGTGAAACAGGTGAAAGAACAGATATTGAAACAAAAGTTAAATCGCAGACAATTTCTAAAGAAACATCGGAAAAAGTTTTAAGTATGATGGAATCTGTTGTTTCAGAAGGTACTGGTAAAAATGCTAAAGTTGCAGGTTATAGAATTGGTGGAAAGACTGGAACTTCTGAAGATGGTGTAAATACTAATAAATATGTTACTTCATTTTTAGGTGTTGCACCTATTGAAAATCCACAAGTGGTTTTGCTGGTTACTTTGTACAATCCGACTGGTGAGGGAGGACATCAAGGTGGTGGTGTTGCAGCTCCTGTTGGAGGCCAAGTTTTTAGCGAGATTTTGCCTTACTTGGAAGTATCGCAGGGAAATCAAGATGAAGTTGAACAGGTAGAACAAGTTCAAGTTCCTAATGTTGAGGGATTAAGTATTAAAGATGCGGAAAAAGCTACTAAAGAGGTTGGATTGGAAATTAGTGTTCAAAATGATTCAGAAGAACTTGATAGAGAGAATACTATTGTTAAAGAACAGTCTCCAAGAGAGGGCGTTAGTGTTAATAAGGAAAGTAAAATTTTTATACAATATTAGTATAAAATTCCTTACTGAATTGTAATCAAAATTCAAAAAATATTAGCATAAAATTCCCAAAAAACTCTATACAAAAAGCAAAATTAGTTATATAATGTAACCAAAATTATGAGCAAAAATTTGGTCATAAAACATATTAAAATGAAGGGATGATTCTAAATGGAATTAAAAAAAATATTAGTAGGATTAGAAGGGATTAAAGCAAAAGGAAATGTAGACTTAGAAATAAAAGGAATTGAGAAAAATTCAAAAGAAGTAAAAGAAGGATATATGTTTGTCGCAATAAAAGGTTTTTCAGTTGACGGACACAAATTTATAGCAGGAGCAATTGAAAATGGTGCAATGGCAGTAATGGTAGAAGAAGGATGTGATTTAAAATCATTAAATATACCAGAAAATGTAACAATTTTAATGGTACCAGATACAAGAAAAGCATTAGCAATATGTTCATCAAACTTTTATGGTAATCCATCAGCACAATTAAAATTGATTGGTGTTACTGGAACAAAGGGAAAAACAACAACAACATTTATGATTAAAGAAATATTAGAAAAAGCAGGTAAAAAAGTTGGACTAATAGGAACAATTGCAACATATATAAATGGTAAGAGAATTAAAGATAGTGATAGAACAACACCAGAAAGTTTGGAGTTACAACAAACTTTTAGACAAATGGTAAACGAAGGTGTAGAAGTTTGTGTAATGGAAGTATCCTCACAAAGCTTAAAATTGCACAGAGTTGATGGATGTCAATTTGATATAGTTTTATTTACAAACTTTTCAGAAGACCATATAAGTGAAAAAGAACATCCAACTATGGAAGATTACTTTAATTCAAAATTAAAGTTATTTGAAATGTGCAAAACAGGAATAGTTAATGCAGATGATTTACATGCTGCAAAAATACCAAGATTATTTCCAGAAAGCAATATTGTAACATATGGTATTGATAATTTTGCAAATGTTTTAGCAAAAGATATAACAATTACAAATTCATATGTTGATTTCAAAGTAAAAATAACAGACAGAAATGAAAGAGTAAAAACAGGAATACCGGGTAGATTCAGTGTTTACAATTCATTAGCGGCTATTTGTGTAGCACAAAAATTTGGAATCAATCCAGAAGTTATAAAAGAAGCTTTAGCTGAGGTTAGAGTACCAGGAAGATCAGAATTAGTGGATAATAAATTAGAATTAACTATAATGATAGATTATGCTCATTCTCCAGAAAGTTTACAAAATATTTTACAAGCAGCTAAGAGCTATACTCGTGGAAGAGTTATTTCTGTATTTGGTTGTGGTGGAGACAGAGACTCTGGTAAGAGACCAATAATGGGTGAAATATCAGGTAAAATTGCTGATTATACAATAGTTACATCAGATAACCCAAGAACAGAAGATCCACAAAAAATTGTTGACCAAATTGAAGAGGGAATTAAAAAGACAAAAGGTAAATATGAGGTTGTTGTTGATAGAGTTGAGGCTATTGAACATGCTATCAAGATGGCAAATAAAAGAGATATCATTATTTTAGCTGGTAAGGGACATGAACCTTATCAAGAAATAAATGGTGTTAAACATCCTTTTGATGAGAGAATTATAGTAAAAGATATTATAGAAAAAATGAATAAATAGTAAATATAATTTGTAGAATTTAAAATTTGATAATATATTGTTTTTTTATACCTTGGTGTCGCAATTTCCATATTTTAAATATACTTATATGTAAATTGCTCCAGTTCGCACTCGCTTGTGCTCGTTTGATTGCTTACGCGGTATTTCAAAAACAATATATTATCAAAATATGGTAAATTATGAATATTAAAAAAATAACAAAAGATGTAAAAGGAAAGGTTGATTAAATTGGATTTGGAAATAAAAGTATTGCTGGCAACATTTGTTATTTCAGTAATTTGTGGATTAATAACAATACCAATATTAAAAAAATTAAAAGTAGGTCAAATAGAAAGAGATGATGGACCTGCATCTCATTTAAAAAAGCAGGGAACTCCTACGATGGGAGGAATTATAATGATAATTGCAATAATTATTGCAGTTACAGGTACATATATATTTTTACATTTAACAGGAAATGAAGAAGTAGCAAAAAAATTGTTACCAATGTTATTAATAACAATAGGATATGGATTGATAGGTTTTATAGATGATTTTAAAAAATTAGTTTTAAAAAATACAGAAGGTTTAAAACCAAGTTATAAAATGTTAGGACTTTTAATTATAGCTGTTGCATATGTTTTATTCTTAATATATGGTTTTAGAATAGGAACAGAAACATATATTCCAATTTGGAAAATGTATATAAATATTCCAGAAATTTTATATATTCCTTTGGCAATTATAGTTATATTGGGAACAACAAATGCAGTAAATCTTACAGATGGAATTGATGGCTTATCTTCAAGTGTTTCTGCAATAATTATAACAGCACTAACAGTTATAGGAATAAATAATCAAGTATATGAAGTATCAATATTTGGAAGTATTGTAATTGGTGCAACATTAGGATTTTTAATGTTCAACTTACATCCAGCAAAAGTATTTATGGGAGATACAGGTTCTTTAATGCTTGGTGGTGTAATATCAGGGTTAGCATTATATTTAAAAATGCCATTATTATTACTTGTTATAGCAATAATACCTGTTTTAGAAACATTATCAGTTATAATACAAGTTGCATATTTTAAAAAGACTGGAAATAGAATATTTAAAATGGCACCTTTACATCATCATTTTGAGTTATCAGGTTGGAAAGAAAATAAAGTTGTAGTTGTATTTTCTTTGATAACTTTAGTTGCATGCTTTATAGGGCTAAAAATAGTGTAGTAGGAGGATTATAAATGGCAAAAAAGAAAAAAGAAAAAAGTTTTTCAAGCTTTTTGAATAATCCGTTTGATTTTACATTGGTAATAACAATTTTGCTATTACTAGGAATAGGCTTAGTTATGGTGTTATCAGCAAGTTCACCATCAGCACTTTCAGAAAGTGGAAATAGTTATGCTTATTTTTCAAAACAATTATTGTTTGCTATTTTAGGAATAATTGCTATGGCTTTTATTTCTAAAATAGATTATAGATTTTATCAAAAATTTTATAAACATGCTTGGTGGATATCAATAATATTATTAGCTATTGTTATGTCACCATTGGGAAAAGAAGTAAATGGTGCAAAAAGATGGATTTACCTAACAGAAACATTTTCATTCCAACCATCAGAAATGGTCAAATTCTTAATGATTATTTTTTATGCGGGACTTTTAGTTAAAGATAGAGATGAGCTTCCTTTGTATTGGAAGGGATTAGTAAAACATATGTTATATCTTGTACCAATAATAGGCCTTTTACTATTAGAACCACATATGAGTGCATCTATGGTCATAATAGGAATTGTTTGTGTAATGATGATAGTGGCTGGCTGTAAGTTTAAACACTTTGCATTAACAGGAATTGGGGTTGGAATTCCTGGATTAGCAGCACTTATAGCTTTAGAACCATATAGGCTAAAAAGGTTTGTAACATTTATGAATCCATGGCAAGATATTAAAGGTGATGGATGGCAAGTTGTTCAAAGTTTATATGCTATAGGTTCAGGTGGATTATTTGGAGTTGGACTAGGTGATAGTAAACAAAAATATTTATATATACCAGAGCCACACAATGACTTTATTTTCTCAATATTAGCTGAGGAACTTGGTTTTGTGGGATGTGCAGTTGTATTAATTTTATTTGCTGTATTTATTTGGAGAAGTGTTTTAATAGCAATGAAAGCTCCTGATATGTTTGGTAGTTTAATTGCTATTGGTATTACAGCTTTGGTTGCTATACAGGTTATTATAAACGTTGCAGTTGTTACATCTTCCATGCCTGCAACAGGTATGCCTTTACCTTTCTTTAGTTATCGGTGGTACGGCGTTGTTTATTTTGTTGTGCGAGATGGGTGTTCTGCTTAATATTTCGCGTGCTGGTGCAAAAGGGAATTAGGGACGTTCCTTAAAATCCCTTTTTTTAGGGAAGGGGGGACACTCCTTTTAATATTAAAATATAGATTAAGGGTATATAGGAGTGTCCCTAAATCCCATTAAAAAGGGATTTTAAGGAACGTCCCTAATTCCCTTTAAAGGAGAGTGTTATGAGAGTTATTATTGCTGCAGCAGGTACAGGAGGACATATAAATCCTGGTCTTGCAATTGCAAATAAAATAAAAGAAGAAGAAAAAAATTCAAAAATAATTTTTATTGGAACAACAAGAGGACTAGAAAATGATTTGGTTCCAAGAGCAGGTTATGAATTAAAAACAATTGATGCTTATGGTTTAAGTAAAAAGATATCAATTGAAAATATCAAAAAAATGTATAAAACATTTAAAGGTCTTGGAGAGGCAAAAAAAATAATTAAGGAATTCAAACCTGATATTGTAATTGGAACTGGTGGATATATTTGTGGAGCAACAATTTCTGCTGCACATAGTTTAGGGATTCCAACATTATTACATGAAAGTAACGCATTTCCTGGTAAAGCAGTAAAAATGCTTGCTAAGAAAACTGATACAATATTAGTTTCTTTTGAAGATGCTAAGGCAAGAATCAAAAATGCAAAAAATATTGTGTGTACAGGTACTCCAGTAAAAATTGTGAAAAAAGATTATGGAATAAATGAAAAATTAGAAATAATTAAAAAAGCAGGGCTTAATGAAACGAAGCCAATTGTTTTAATATTTGGTGGAAGCCAAGGTGCTCAAAAAATTAATGAGGCAATTTTAGATATTTTGAAAAATAAATTAAATAAAGATTATCAAATTATGTGGGCTACTGGTCCAAAACAATATGATATCATTAAAGAAAGATTATTGGACAAAAACATTAATATTAATAATATAGAAAATGCCAAAATTGTACCATATATTTACAATATGGAAGAAATTATGAATGTTTCTAATTTGATTGTTGCAAGAAGCGGGGCAATGACAATTACGGAGATTTCTAATTTGGGTAAACCATCAATTTTGATTCCATTACCAAATGTAAGTGGTGACCATCAATTTCATAATGCAAAGGTTTTGGAAAATGTTGGAGCAGCAAAGATTATTTTAAATGATGAATTAAATGGTGAAATTTTGAACAAACAAATTAAAGAAATAGTTTTAGATAAAAATATAGAAATACAAATGTCAAAAAATGCTCTTAAAGTTTCTACGCATGATGTTGAGGATAAAATTTATAAAGAAATTTTAAAATTAGTGAAAAAATAATGATATAAAATTTAATTTGTTTTTAATTTTATAATATATTGTAAAATATGAAATAAATTATATTTATATGAATTTATAAGGAGAATGAAAAATGTATAAAAATATAAAATCTAAAATTATACTAATTTCTGTATTAATAGGATTAATACTTATAGGAGCTTTAGGATTTTTATATATAAATTCTTTAGCTCAAATTCCACAAGTTATAGATGGACAAGATGCCAATATATTGGTACAAGCAAAAAAAACAGTTACTATAATAATTACTATTTATGTTTTGGTATCAATTATAATTTCAGCATATTTATCAAAATTTGTAATTTGTCCAAAGAACAAATATATAAAAAGTGATGAAAAAGCCGAATTAAAGGATAAGCTTAATGAAGTTTCATCTAGAAAAAATCAAATAGAAACAATATTGTTACATATGACAGATGGTATTATAGCATTTAATATGAAAGGTGAAATTATATTAATAAATCCAGCGGCTAAGAAATTTTTGAGTATTAGTCCAGAGGATAATACATTTGATGATATATTTGGAAAATTTAAATTAGATATTAATACTGAAAAAGTAATTTATTTGGATAGTTGGACATCTACAGAACAAAGAATTCAAGTTGATGACCAATATGTTAAAGTTTTATTTGCACCATTTAAGAATGAGGAAGAAAGACCAGATGGTGTAATTGCTGTGATTCAAGATATTACAGAACATGTTAAATTGGATAATATGCAAAAAGAATTAGTTGCTGACGTATCACATGAATTGAAAACTCCAATAACATCAATAATGGGATATGCAGATACACTATTAGAAGGTGGATATGACGAAGAAACGCAAACTAAATTCTTAAATGTTATTGCATCAGAATCTAGAAGAATGGCGCGTTTGGTGACAGATTTATTAACTCTTTCTAGATATGACAGTAATAAAAAGAAAACGAAAAAGGAAACATTTGATTTAGGTAATTTAGTTAAAAGATGTCAAGAAAAATTAGCTATTGAAATAAAGAAAAAAGGTCATACTGTAAATTCATTTGTTACAGCAGATGTTCCACCTGTTTATGCTGACAAAGATGATATTGAACGTGTGGTTTTAAATATTCTAACAAATAGTATTAAATATACACCAGATAATGGTGAGATTAAAATTTATGTTGGTTTTGTTTATAATGATGCTTATATTAAAATATTTGATAATGGTATAGGTATTCCGGAAGATGATTTATCTAGAATTTTTGAGAGATTTTATAGGGTTGATAAGGCCCGTACTAGAGAAATGGGAGGTACTGGTTTAGGGCTTTCTATTGCTAAGGAAATTTTGGATAAAAATGGTGGAAGTATTGATATTAAAAGTAAAGTTGGAGAGGGTACAGAGGTTGTAATTCGTATTCCAACTAAACAATAAAAAATGGGATTTTGAGTTGTGACTCTTAATCCTATTTTTTTGTAATAAAATAAATAGATAAAAATGATTTGTTTCTTATTTGGTGTTCGAAAAATATTCAATAATATCTGTAATTGTACAGTCTAAATAGTTGAATAATCTTGACATAACAAATATATCAAAACGGACAAGTTCACCTGTCATCATTCTTTTTAGAACTTTAAAGTCTGTATTTGTATCTCTCATTAATTTATTAATGCTAATATGTTTTTCTTTTAAAATATCATCTAATTTAAAAAGATAATATCCATTTTCCATTTCAAGTTTTACCATTGTAATCTCCTGATAAATAATATTATAATTTTTTTTACAAAATCTTATAAATAAATTATATAATTTTCATTGGATACTTGACTATTGGTTATATAACCAGTATAATGTTGTTAGAAATTTTTGGAGGGATACAAATGAAAATAAAAAAAGAAAATGGAATAACACTTGTTGCTTTAGTGATTACAATCATTATTTTGTTGTTACTTGCTGGTATTGCAATAGCAACTTTAGGTGGAGAAAATGGGATATTTGCTAAAGTGAAAAAAGCTAAAAAAGCACAATTAGAATCAGAAATGAAAGAACAGTTAATAATGAGATTACAAGAATTGCAGGTAGCTAAAAAAGGGGAAGCAACATTAGATGATGTAACACAGGATTGGGCAAATAAAGTTATATCAACAGAATATAATCCAAAATTAAAAGAAGATGCATCATATAATGGTAAATTGATGGTTATGAATAAAGATAAAACAACTGGAAAATTTATGATTGACCAAAATTTAAATATAACAACTGCAGAATATAATACAAATAGTGTTGAAGTAGAATATACAACGGTATCAAGAAATGATAATAAGGTAAAAATAAATATTGTTGTAATAGATAAAATGTATGGAATAAAGCAAATAGATTATCCAGAAGGAGATCCATTGAAAGTTGTTGAAGGAAAAAAAGAACAAATTTCTATAGATTATGAAGTCGAATTAGGAAAAGAATATAAATTTGTTATAACTTCAGGGGATGGAAAGAAGACAGATAAAGTAATAAAAATAGATAACTATTTTTATAAGGTAACAAAATGTTTTTGTAATGGAGTGTCTATAGATAATAATGTAGAAAAAGTATCGTATAATAATCCATATATAGCTAATATAAATATAACTGAAGGATATACAATAGGAATATTGAAAGTAATGATGGGAAATGAAATTATAATAGATGATACAACTGTTAGAAATATAAATATACCACAGGTAACAGACGATTTGAAAATAATAGTAATATTAAATCCATTAATAAATTGTGATGATGCACAAAGTCAAAAGTTAGAGGTTGAAGTTAAATATCCAGAAATAAAATATTTAAATGTAAGAAATGAATATAGTGTAAATGAAAATGACTATATGGAATATAAAGATAAAGTGGAGATAAAGGATAATTGTGTGTTTAGCGCAAGAGTTGTTGATTTAGATAGTGGTGAAGTATTGGTAAGTTCAAAAAAGGAAATAAATAATATTTTATATGAATGGGAAGTTTGGAATTTAGATGAATATACAGGGTATACAGTAAATGAAGAAAATAAGGATAGTAGTAGTCTAGGGGGAGTACAAGGATATTGTATTGCAAGTTCTAATAGCCCTACAACTAGTTCTGGTAAGGTATTTACAGTATATGATGGATACAAAGTTGAAGATGGAAAATTTGTTGGGACTGGGAATGAGTATCAATATACACCGGGGCAATATAATAGTTGTATAGGAAAATATGTGATAAATTATAAGAATGAATGTGCAAAAGTAGATAGAGTTTGGCTTAGCGGACCATATAATGGTAAATATTATTATCCGTATTTAATGACAGATTGTTTATTAACGATAAAGATATCTACTGTAAGTAATAAAGGAACTATTAAATATGAGAATATAACAAGTAATGTTAAAGATAAATATCCTGTTAATGGAAAATTAGGAAATTATTGGTATGTATTAATAGAAAAGTGAAAGTAGGTAATAAAACCTACTTTCACTTTTCTATTTTAAAATGCCATAGTTTCCACTAACAGGATCTTTAAACAAACCTATTTCAGGACTAAAATAAGTAAAAGTAATAAAACAAATTAGTAATAGTGTTATAAAAAATAATGCAATACAACTATTACACTTAAAATCAGACATTAAAATTTTGTAAGATACAAATTCACCTAAAACAACAGCAGCAAAAAATATACTTATATCAACAAAAGCAAAATTTGTACCAACTATGCCAGTATAAGTGTAGAAAAAAGTTATTGTAAATAAAATTGCAGTCAAAATACCTAATAATCGAGCACATAAAAAATTAGAATATGTTTTTCTAAAATAGAAATATCCAAATATAGTTGTTAGGAGCATTGGGAAAAATAGTAATTTCAAGTGTTCCCAAGTACTTTCATTTACAGCACTAAAGGATGCTACAAATGTGTTGTTTCCGGACCATTCATATGTAAAATGTAATAGTGTACCTAAAATCATTACAAAGATTCCACTAAAAATAGTGAATTTTAAAATTTTATTTTTTTTCATTTACTCACCTCTATACAGTATATGAAAAAATCCTTGAAAATACCATTAAAATGTGATATCTTTGATAAAGAAATAATATTAATTGGTTACGGTTTAGTAAGAAATTTGTCTCATTTTTCTGTATTTTCGGTAATAAAAATATTGATAAATCTTACAAATTAATGTATAATATACAAGATAAAAAAAGTAAGGAGATAGATACAAATGAATGAAAAAGTAAAAGATATATTAGAATGGATTTATTGTATAATAATAGCAGTAGTATTAGCACTACTATTTAGATATTTTATAGGAACACCAACAATAGTAAAACAAGTATCAATGTATCCAACATTAGTACAAGACCAAAGATTATGGCTTAATAGATGGGGAAGAACAACGAAAAAAATGCCTAATAGAGGAGATATAATAACATTTGAAGCACCAAGCAAAAAAACATATACATATAGTGAAATAGATCAATCTAATCCAGTTGCAAAATATGAAAATGAACCAACTTCTTTATGGGGTAAATTTACATATCATGTACTAGAAATTGGAAAAGATAGTTATATAAAAAGAGTTATAGCATTGCCAGGTGAACATGTTGAAATCAAAGATGGAAAAGTTTATATAAATGGAGAAGAATTACAAGAAAATTATCTTCAAAGTGGAATTGTTACAGATTTAATGGGAGCAGGATTTGATGATTTCGTAGTTCCAGAAAATTGCGTATTTGCAATGGGAGATAACAGAAATCATAGTACAGACTGTAGAGCATTTGGATGTATTCCATTAAATAAAATAGAAAGTAAAGTTTGGATAAGAATTTGGCCATTAAATTTATTTGGTAAAGTTAAATAATATCAGAAAATAATTTATGATATATATAGTTAATAAGGTATTTTTTTTATATATTAGTAAAGTTATGCAATCTTCCTAATATATAAAATTATATTGCACAGAAAATTTATTTTATAAATTTTCGCGCACGAACAAATTTACTGAATAAATCTTTGATTTTTTCAGATTTGTTCTAATGAAATAAATCATTTAAAACTAATAAGAATTAGGAGATAGGATGTTTAATAATATATTAGGAAATGATAATATAAAAGAATTGTTAATAAATGCAGTAAAAAACAATAAAGCATCACATAGTTATATGTTTGTTGGTACAGAAGGAATAGGGAAGAGATTAATAGCTAAAGAATTTGCAAAAATGATTTTATGTACTGATGAAAATAAATACTGTAGTAAGTGTAAATCTTGTATGGAATTTGATAGTGATAATAATCCGGATTTTCGAATAATTGAGCCAGATGGAAATAGTTTGAAAATAGAGCAAATAAGAGAATTTCAAAATAAAGTTGCAGAAAAACCTATCATATCAAATAGAAAAGTTTATATAATAAATGATAGCGATAAGATGACAGCAGAAGCTCAAAACTGCTTATTAAAAACTTTAGAAGAACCACCGGAATATGTTACTATAATTCTTATAGGTTCAAATGAAAGTGCGTTTTTAGATACTATAAAATCAAGATGTATGATATTGCGTTTTAACAAAATCTCAGATGAAAATATTGTAAAATTCCTAGAAGAAAATTATCAAACTAAAGTAAATAGTCAAATTATGTTAGATGCCTTTCAAGGAAGTATAGGTAAGGCTATTCAATTACAAGATAAACAGGATGAATATGAACAAATTGAAAATATTATTGTTAATTTAGAGAGTAGAGATAAAATAGATACTTTGAATAAGGCAGAGGTTATCTATAAGGCCAAAGAGGAAAAGTTTGAAATTTTGGACTATATAAATATTATTTTATTGGATTTGGCAAAAAAATCTGGTAAATATGCAAGTTGTATAAATATTGTGGAAGATACTAAAAGAAGATTACAATCCAATGCAAATTATGATATGAGTATAGACAATATGTTGCTTAAATTATGGGAGCAAGTTAATTAATATTAAAAATTGAATACATATGACGGAAAATAAAAATAAGGAAAGGAAAAATAAACTTGAAGAATATAGTAGGAATAAGATTTAAAAAGTTAGGAAAAATATATTTTTTTAATCCAAAAGGAATAAAAGTTCAAAAAGGAGATAAAGTAATAGTAGAAACAGCTCAGGGAGAAGAATATGCTGAGGTATTAATTCCTAATAGAAATGTGGAAGATGAAAAAATAGTAGCACCATTAAAAAAAGTACTAAGAATAGCTACAAATAGTGATATCAAAAGACATGAAGATTGTAAAAAAATAGAAAAAGAAGCATTTAAAGTATGTGAGCAAAAAATTAAAGAACACAAATTAAATATGACTCTTACAGAAGTTGAATGTAAATTTGATAATAGTAAAATGTTATTTTATTTTACAGCTGATGGAAGAGTTGATTTTAGAGAATTAGTAAGAGATTTAGCAGCAGTTTATAAAACAAGAATTGAATTGCGTCAAATAGGTGTAAGAGATGAAGTTAAAAGAATTGGTGGAAATGGAGTTTGTGGCAGAGAATTATGTTGTTGTACATTTTTAAATGATTTTGAAGCGGTATCAATAAAAATGGCAAAAGAACAGAATATATCATTAAATCCATCAAAAATTTCAGGAAATTGTGGTAGACTTATGTGTTGCTTAAAATATGAAGACGATGTTTATCTAGATAAATTAAAGCATCTTCCTAATGTTGGAGCAATTGTTAAAACAGAAGATGGTGTTGGAGAAGTAGATAATATTGAAATTTTAAAAGAAAAATTAAGAATAAAGTTTAAAGGTGAAGATGGTTATACATATAAAAAGTATGATGTAAAAGATGTAACAATAATTAAAGATGTTGCTAGAGAACAGGTTGATGAAGAAGAAATTCAAAATAAAAAAGAATTAGAAGAACTTGAAAAATTAGAGCAAGAAGATAAAAAAGTTTTAGGAGGTGAGAAGGATGGCATATAAAATTACAGATAAATGTATATCTTGTGGAGCTTGTGCTGCTGAATGTCCAGTAGGTTGTATTTCACAAGGCGAAGATAAATTTGTTATAGATGCATCTGCATGCATTTCTTGTGGTACTTGTGCAGGAGTTTGCCCTGTTGAAGCACCGGAAGAAGAATAAAAAAGAGGAAGGGGATTGAGGGACGTTCCTTGAAATCCCTCTTTAAAGGGATTATGGGACAGCCCTCACATGAATTTTTGTAATAATTTTAATTTAGGACTGTCTTAATAAATTTTAATTCAAAAATTTTTCAAATTTGAAATGATGTAAAATCAAATAAATTAAGTCAAAATAATTTAAAATCAATTTTTTATAAATCAATAAATATTTAATAAAAGTTACAATAGGTTATTATTTTATATAAGATAACTAGAGTGATTTTCAGTCAAAATTTAATATGAAAAAATAATTCAAATCAAAAAATATCATAATTAAGTTAGAATTAATTGGAAAGGAGGTATAATGCCTAGAGTATCAAGAACATCAATAAATTCAAAATATATTCATGTTATAACACAAGGAATAAAGAAGGAATATATTTTTAAAAATGATAAGTATAAGAAAGAATATACAAAACTATTAAATGATATACTAAATGAATATGAAAATACAAAGCTTTTAGCATATTGCATTATGGATAATCATGCACATTTGCTTATATATACGGACAAAATAGAAGAGTTGTCAAAAATAATGAGTAGAGTTAATACTTCGTATGGGATTTTTTATAATAAACATAGAATGAGAGTAGGGTATGTATTTAGAAATCGATACTATACACAGGAAATAGCAGATAAAGAACACTTATTTAATACATTGGCATATATTCATAAAAATCCTGTAAAAGCAGGAATGGTAAAAAATGAAAATCAGTATAAATTTTCATCATACAAAAATTATATTCAAAAAAATGTAAATATAGAGGATATCAAGTTAATTTTTGGTACAGAGGATTATCTAAAACAATTTAAATTTATTCATAAAAATTTTTCGTCAGAAAATATCGTAGATGTTAAGGAAGAACAAGAAAAATCAGAAGAAAAAATGAAAAAAATAATTATACGATTTTGTAATGAAAATAATTGGGAATTAGATTATATAAAAAAGAACAATTATTTATTGTTATTATTGATTAATAATATAAAGAATAATTGTGATGTGACAAATAAAGTGATAACAGAATATTTAAAGATAGGAAAAAATAGAATTTCTAATATTTTAAAGAACAGTATAGTTTAATAATAGATGGATATGCGAATCAAAAAAAATAACAAAAAAGGGATTAAGGGGTGTCCTCAAATCCCTAAAAAAGGGGAATTCAAGGAACGTCCCTAAATCCCTTTTCCAATTGCTTCCAAATCCAAAAGCTCTTGCCATCTTGCATCAACCTCTTTTTGGAACTCTTCGATCATCCATTCATTACCAGGTTTAAACATATGCTTAAATCTCTTTTGAGGTTTCAAGAATTCTTCAATAGGAAGTTTTTTAGCAGGTTTATAAGAAATATGATAAACACCGTCAACAACTTCATATAAAGGCCAATAGCAAGTTTCAACAGCCAATTTATTAATTTTCATTAAATCTTCTGTTGCATAACCCCAACCTCTAGGGCATGGAGCCATAACATTTAAAAATGTTGGACCTTCTGTATAAATTGCTTTTTCAGCTTTTTCATATAAATCTTTCATATTGTTTACTGCAATTGATTGAGCAACATATGGTAAGTGATGTCCTACCATTATTTTTGTTAAATCTTTTCTTGACTGCATTTTACCAGGGATGACTTTTCCAGCAGGTGATGTAGTTGTGTCTGCAAATTTTGGTGTTGCAGATGAACGTTGAATACCTGTATTCATGTATGCACCATTGTCATAGCAAACATATAACATGTCATGGCCTCTTTCCATTGCTCCTGATAGTGATTGTAAACCAATATCATAAGTTCCACCATCTCCACCAAATGCGATGAATTTTGTGTGTTCATCTTCTGGTAATTTTCCTTGTTTTTTTAGTGATTTGTATGCAGCTTCTACTCCTGATAAAGTAGCAGATGTACATTCAAATGCTGTATGGATAAATGAATCTGTCCATGCTGTGTATGGGTAAATAAATGTTGATACTTCCATACATCCAGTTGCAGTTGATATTACTGCGTGGTCTTCTTCTTTTAGTGCTCTTAAAATGTGTCTTGCAACAACAGGTGCTCCACATCCAGCACACATTCTATGACCTTCTGTAAATCTTGAAGGCTTATTTGCAACTATTTCTTTAACATTATATGCCATAATTTTTTCTCCTTTCGTTTTACTCGTAATAAAATAAAATCTTCTATTTGTTCATATCTGTTCATAATAAAATAAAAATATGAAATTTATTATTTATTATTTTTTATTTCTTGGTTCTTAGTTCTTAGTTCTTAGTCCTTAGTCCTAAATATCTATAAGGATTTTCAACTATTCCGTCTTTAGCAATTTCAGCTAAATCTGCATAAACTGAATTGATTTCTTTTTCAGTTGTGTCTCTACCACCAATTCCATAAACATAATTAACAATTGGAACATTTTGTTTTGCAACATACATGCTAGAAACAACATCTTCAAATAAAGCACCACCGATAGCATTTAAAGAATCAGATTTATCTAATACTGCAACAGCTTTTAAATGTGACAATGCTTTTGCAACTTCTTCACCTGGGAATGGTCTGTAAACTCTGATTTTTAATAAACCAGCTTTAACCCCTTGATCTCTTAATTTATCAACAACGGCTTTTGTTGTACCAGCAGTTGAGTTCATACAAACAATTGCAATTTCCGCATCATCTAATTTATATTCTTCAAATAAATCATAATGTCTGCCAGTCCATTTTTCGAACTCTTTTGAAACATCTAAAATAACTTGTTTTGCAGCTTTCATAGCATTTCCTTGTTGAGCCTTGTGTTCAAAAAGGTAAGCTTGTAAATCTAGTGGACCAATTGCCATGGGTTCTTTTTTATTTAATAAATAATGTTCTGGGTGGTATTCACCAACAAACTTTTTAACATCTTCGTCATTTTCTAATTCAATATTTTCAATTGAATGTGATGTTATAAATCCATCTTGACAAATCATAATTGGAAGTTGAACATCTTTATTTTCAGCAATTTTGTGAGCCATCAAGTTATTATCATAAGCCTCTTGATTATTTTCAGAAAATAACATTATCCAACCAGCGTCACGAATACCCATTGCATCAGAATGGTCATTGTGTATGTTAAGTGGTCCAGATACGGCTCTGTTAACCAAGTTCATAACTATAGGAAGTCTTAAACTTGAAGCAATGTAAATCATTTCCCACATTAAAGACAAACCATTTGCAGATGTAGCAGTCATAGCTCTTGAACCAGCGGCTTCTGCACCGATACAAGCACTCATAGCACTATGTTCACTTTCAACGGCAACGAATTCAGTATCAACTGAACCATTTGCAATAAATGTTGAAAAATATTGAGGAATTTCAGTTGATGGTGTGATAGGGAAAGCAGCAACAACATCAGGATTAATTTGTTTCATAGCAGTTGCAACGGCTTCATTACCACTTAATCTTTCTCTTATACTCATTATTCTGCACCTTCTTCCTTCATAACAATTGCACCAAATGGGCAAGCTTTAGCACAAACGCCACATCCTTTACAATAATCATAATTAAAATCTTCTCTTTTTAAAGAACCTTTGCAAACAGGAATACTATTATCTGGACAAACAGGGTAGCATAATCCGCATTGTTTACATTTTTCTTCTATCCATACAGGTTTAACACTTCTCCAGTCACCAGTTTTAAATTCTCTGGCATTACCTGCTTCATATATGTTTCCACCTATTGTTAAATCTTCCATAGGTGTTGTTTTATCTATATTTGACATGATTTTCTCCTTTCTAAAAGTTGTCAAAAGGGACGCCCCTTTTTGACAAGTAATAGGGATTCTTAATCCCGTTAAATTTTTTTAACTTCTTTTAAAGCCATTTCTAAGGCTTTCATGTTTCCATCAATAACTTCTGGCTTTTTAGCAAATTTATGTTTAAATGAGCCTTTCATATCTTCTAAGAATGCTTCGTCAGACATAATTCCACTAACTTTAACAATTGCAGCAAGCATAGGTGTATTTGGAAAATATCTTCCTAATGATTCAATTGATATTTTTCTTGCATCTATTGTGTAAACATCACCTTTGTAACCATTTAACACACTTCTTAAATAGTCTGCAGATTTTGTTGTATTAATTACAATTGCACCTGTTTCTTTTAGACCTGCTGTTACTGGAACAGTTTCTAATAATGTGTCATCAACAACAACAACATAATCTGGTTCATAGATGTTACTATGAACTGTAATAGGTTTGTCACTAATTCTGTTATAAGCAGTAATCGGTGCTCCCATTCTTTCTGGTCCATATTCAGGGAAACCTTGAATGTATTTTCCAGTATTAAATGCGGCGTCAGCTAATAATAATGATGCTGTTTTTGCACCTTGACCGCCTCTACCGTGCCATCTAATTTCTATTAGGTTATTCATAATATTATTGCCTCCTTTAAAAATTATCGAATAAAAAATAAAATGATTAAAACTTTATTATATTATTTGATTTTGCGCGTTTTATATACGCACATAGTATGTATTTAGTATATGTCAAAAATAGAGTGATGTCAAGGCGGTTTTTTGAACTAGTGAGTCAGGAAAATCAAGAAGTGTAAACAAAAAAGCAAGAAAAATTGTCTTGCTTTTAAAGTATTAACCAAAGATATATAAAATATAATTTAAGAAATATTTTTATTATTATCTATACTAATTAATTCTGATATATCACATTCTAAATATTTGCATAAATCTTCTAAATATTTGAAAGAGATAGAAGATGTTTCGCCGTTTATAATTCTGTTTAAATTTCTATTTGTTATATTCATTTGTTGGCATAGCCAGTATTTTGTTTTATTTTGTTTTTTTAATAATTTTTCAATATTAAATTTTAACATAAAATTCACCTCGGAAAAATTTTATAACAAAAGAAAAATATAAATAAGCTATTTACAAGTAGGCTATTTATGTATATAATAATTACAGAAAATTATTAGTTTTGGTATGATAAAAATAAAATAGAAAATACTTATACATAGGAGGAAACATATGGAATATATATGGAAAAATAAAGAAAAGGGAATTACACTAATTGCTTTAGTGATCACAATTATTATTCTGTTGATTTTGGCAGGAGTAGGAATATTAGCGTTGACACAAACAGGATTATTTGAAAAAGCAAATCAAGCAAATCAAGTTGAAAAAGAATCAGAAATGAGAGAAGAACTAACACTTGCAATACATAATTTGCAAATAGAAAAAGAAGGAAATGCTATACTAAATGATATAACTCAAAAGTGGCTAGAATCTGAGTTAAAAGGATATAATCAAATAGGTGTAACAGAAACACAAGAAAATAATAAAAAAATAAAATTAAAGAAAAATAATATAACAAAAGAGTTTTTGATAGATGCAAATTTAATTATAATAGACGGACAGGAATACAATAATTTACCTGAAATGAAATATATAAAAGACGATTTGTTGTTACACTATGATGCAAAAAATAATGTGGGAACAGGTTATAATGCAGAAACACAAGAGTGGAAGAATTTGGCTAGTGACTTAAATAGTGGAATATTAAATGGAAATCCAACTTGGAATGGAGATTCATTATATTTTGATGGAACAGATGACTATATAGATTGTGGAAAAATAGGATTAGAGAATAACCATTCTTTTACCTATGAATGTGTAATATCATATAATGAAACACAACAAATGAAAGTACTTATGGGATTACACAATAATACAGGTGGAAGTGCATTAGGAATTGATGATCATTCAGAAAATTATTTAAAATTTTGTTTAAATAATTATGATACTCAAAGAGTTAATAGTACAATAACATTAAATGATGGAGATATACACCAAATTATTGCAACATATAATAGTGAAGAATCAAAACTATATTTATATATAGATGGTGAATTGAATAATAGTGGAGTAGTTTCAAATAGTTTAACATATCCAGATTTAAACTTTAATATAGGAAGGTGGATTGGAGGACAAAGTCAATATTACAAAGGAAATATATACAACGTTTTGGTTTATGATAAATATTTGAACAATGAAGAAGTTTTAAATAATTATAAAGTTGATAAGCAAAAATATGAATTTGAAAAGAAGGATAATGGAAATCTCTTGTTATATTATGATGCAAAAAATAATGTAGGAACTGGTTATGATGCAGAAACACAAGAGTGGAAGAATTTAGTTAGTGATTCAAATAGTGGAATGTTAAATGGAAATCCAACTTGGAATGATGATTCATTATATTTTGATGGGACAGATGACTATATAGACTGTGGAAAAATAGGATTAGAGAATAATCATTCATTTACTTATGAATGTACAATATCATATAAAGGTTTACCTAATCCAAAAGTTGTTATTATGGGATTACACAATGATAGCGTTGGAGGAAGTGCATTAGGAATTGATCATTCTCCTATGAATTATTTAAAATTTCATTTAAATAGATATGATACTCATAAAATTAATAGTTCAAAAACATTAAATGATGGAAAGAAGCACAATATAATTGCAACATATAAAGGAAATAAATTAATTTTATATATAGACGGAAAATTAGATAAAAACATAGTTGTACCACAAGGATTAACATATCCAGATTTAAATTTCAATATTGGAAGATGGGTCGGAGGTCAAAGTCAATACTATAAAGGAAATATCTATTCAGTAAAAGTATACAATAAGTATTTAACAAAAGATGAAGCACTTGAGGACTACCAATATGAAAAAAACAGATATAATGTTGAGTAGAATTAAAAAATAAAGACAACTAAGATAGTAAAATTAGGAAATTAGTTTTCCATAAAAAGCAAGAAAAATTCTCTTGCTTTTTGTTATTTAGTATAGTAAAATTAAGAAAGAAAAGTTGAACTTTGATTAATATGGAGTTCATTATTTCCTTGAAAATTTCATATGTGTAAAATATATAAAGGAGAAAATTAATGAATAAATGGTGTGATTTCAATAAAAATAAATCAAAATTTATTACAATACTTATTATAATATCATTGCTTTTTATTATAATAAGTATGTTAGTGATATTAAATAGAAATGGAATATTGAAAAACGAAGAAATAATAAATAAAAAACAAGCAGATAATACTAGTATTGTATCAACAGAGGCTATATATCAGGTTAATAGTATGGAAGATGATAAAATGCATATAACTATAAAAATAAAGAATAATATAGGTATAGCAAGAATAATAACCCCAAATGGAAATGAAATAACCACTTTGAATAAAAAGCAAATAGCAATAGATTATGATGTTATATCAGGTAATGATTATATTTTTGGAATAGAATTGGCAGATTCAGAAAAATTGGAAGAATTTGTTTTAAAGGCTGATAAAAACTCTAAACCAGAGATAAAGCAAAACAAATCTAGTGCTTATCCAATTTTAACAGAAAATGGAATTGATTTTAATAAAAAAGTTGAAATTGATTATGGAGAAAACTCAAATAATTTTTATAGTATGGATAATGGTGTAACTTGGCATAAATATGAGGGTACTTTAAATATAAAAAATGAATGTGAGTTAATTGCAAAATCTATTGTAGAAAATGAAATTTCAAAAGAAGAAAAACAAAAAATAAATATAGAATTATCAAATGATGCAATTACTAAAGAAGCATATGACAACGATTATAATACTTATATGTTAATGAGGCAAAGCACAGGCCCTGATACTAGATATATGTTAATTGATTCTAGTGTTCAAGGAAAAAATATAAGAGTTAAATGGTGGAATTGGAGTTGGAATGGATATTTTTCAACAATTGATTTTTTAGATAATAATAGTAAAACTATAACTTCTTATAAATTACCGGCTAATACTACATATGATGAACAATATGAAATACCTAAAAATGCAGTTATTCTAAAATATTATGTTAAATATGCAGACCCATTTTATGGCGATTTTGGAAAGTTATATGAAATACAACTTATGGAGTAATTTACAAGAAAAAATTGGTGAAATTATATAATAAATAATACAATAAAAGCAAGAAAAAAATTTCTTGCTTTTTGTCATTTATTATAGTAAAATGTAGACAGCAAAAACGTGATAAAAGACCGGAACTTCAATTTTGAAAATCAGAGTTGAAGAAATGTCTTAAATCCCGTGTTAAATAAAAAACGGAATTAAAGCACTGTTTCCAAATTCTTCTGAAAAAGGAGAGAAAGGAATGTCCCTAAATCCCTTCAAAAAGGGAGGAAAAGGAACGTCCCTAAATCCCTCCAAAAAGGGAGAAAAAGGAACGTCCCTAAATCCCGCAAAAAAGGTGAGAAGATAAATGTATTTAAAAAGATTAGAATTACAAGGATTTAAATCCTTTGCAGATAAAACAATATTAGAACTAATGCCTGGAATAACAACAGTAATAGGGCCAAACGGTTCAGGAAAAAGTAACATATCAGACGCAATAAGATGGGTACTTGGAGAGCAAAGTATGAAATCATTAAGAGGTACAAAATCTCTAGACATCATATTTGCAGGAACTCAAAATAGAAAGTCTTTGGGCTTTGCCGAGGCTTCTTTGGTGTTTGATAATTCTGATGGTGCGTTGCCAATTGAATATACGGAAGTAACTGTTACAAGAAAAATTTATAGAAGTGGTGAGACTGGTTATTATATAAACAAAGTTCCATGCAGATTAAAAGATGTATTGGAATTATTTATGGATACTGGTATTGGCAAAGATGGATATTCAATTATTGGACAAGGTAAAATTGATGAAATTTTGAGTAACAAGTCTGAAGATAGAAGACATATTTTTGAAGAGGCTGCAGGTATTGTAAAATATAGGACAAGAAAGCAAGAGTCTGAGAAAAAGTTGGAACATACAAAATTAAATCTTTTAAGAATTAATGATATTTTGGCTGAAATTGAAGGTAATCTTGAACCTTTACAAATGCAAGCAGACAAGGCTAAAAAGTATTTAAATTTAAGAGAAGAGTTGAAGAATATTGAAATTGGTCTATTTGTTTACAACATAGAAAAATATAAACAAGACTTAGAAAAAGTTGTACAAGACATTGAAATTATGCAGTCTCAATGCAATGACGAAGAGGGAAGACTGGAAAGAGTAAAAATCTTAAAAGAAGAGTTAAAATCAAGTATTGATGAAATTACAGAAACAATTGAAAATATGTCAAATATAGGTTTTGAGAGTCAAAAACAAATTGAACAATTGAATTCTGATATAAATGTTGCAAAGACTAGAATTGCAAATAATAATGAAAATAATGATAGATATTTAAAAGAAATTGAAGAGCAAAATTCTAAAATTCAAGAATTAAAAGATGAAATTGAACAAAAAGAGGCTAAAAAAGATAACTTAAAACAAAACAAAGAAAAATTTGAAAAAGAGTTAAATGAAAAACAAGCAGAGTTAGATAAATTAACAGAAAAATTATCTTCTAAGGAACTTGAAATTGAAGGATATAAACATACAGTAGAAGAAAACACAGACAAAAAATATGAACTTCAATCAGAAATAAACGCTCAAAACATAAATTATCAAAACTTTGAAAAAAGACAAGCACAAATAAAACAAGAAATGCAGTCAACAATTTCTGAATTAGATGGAACTCGTCTTAATAAAGAAGATATTGCAAAGCAATTTAATGAAATTGAAAACAAAAAAAATAAGGCTCAAAATTCATTAAATGAAGTAGCAAAACAAAGAGAAGAAGCAAACAAAAAAATCAAATCATTTGAAAGCAATATAAATATTTTATCAAGTGAAATGAGAATAAAAGAATCAAGATTAAAATTTTTGATAGAAACAGAAAAAGAAAAAGAAGGATATATCAAAAGTGTAAAATCATTGCTTAAAGACTGTGAAAATATCAAAGAACTTGGCAAAGGTATGAATGGTGTTTTAGCAAATATTATTGAAGTCCCAGACGACTTACAAACTGCAATTGAAATGTGCTTGGGAGCAAGTCTTCAAAACATAGTAACAGAAACAGAAACAGATGCAAAAAGATTAGTTGAACATTTAAGAAAAAATAATTTAGGAAGAGCATCATTTTTACCAATTTCATCTGTTAGAGGTAAAAAATTAGATAAGATAAAGGGCAATGAAAGTGGTGTTGTTGGAATTGCGTCAGACCTTGTAAAATACAACAAAAAATATGAACAAATCATTTTAAATTTACTAGGTAGAACTGTAATTGTTGACAACATGGATACTGCAATTAAAGTTGCAAAACAAAATGGATATACATTCAGAATTGCAACAACAGAAGGTGATTTAATAAATCCATCTGGTGCAATTACTGGTGGTTCAGTTGCTAAAAAGACTGTTAATATTTTAGGTAGAGGCAAAGAAATTGAAAAACTTGAAAAAGAGATAAAAAATCTAAAACAAAAAATTGAAAAACTAGAAAATGATAAGCAAAATTACGAAGAATCAATTGAAGGAATTTTAGAATTATCTGCAAATCTTGAAAAAGAGCTACAAGAAATTGACATCACATATGCAACTGAAAAACAAAAGGTTATTTCAATAAATGAAAATATTGAAAAACTTGAAAAACGTTTGAATAGACTAAAAGAAGAACAAGCAAATCTTGAAAAACAAAAAGAAGAAGCAGTTTCAACAAAAGGTGATTTACAAGTTGAAATAAATAAAATTGTTGAGCAAAACGAAGAACTTTCTAAAATAATTACTGAATTTGCAGAATTAAATAAAGATGACCAAAAATATATTGACGATTTGAACTTTGATATTACAAACTTAAAAATTTCTGTATCATCATTTGACGAAAGTGAAGCATCAATTCAAGAAATTCAAGAAAGAATTAATCAAGAATTAGAAAATGCACATACAAGTATTGAAAATAAAAATGCACAAATTGAGCAAATCAAAAAAGACAATGAAGACTTAGAAAAATCAATACAAGAGACACTTCAAAAAATAGAAGAAGTTAAAGAAAGTGTAAATAGCAGTAGTTCAAAAATTGAAGAATTGAAACAAGAAAGAGCTCAAAAGAGTGAAAAACTTTCAAAACAAGAAGATGAAATCACTGATAAATTTAAAGTAATTGAAGACTTGAAAGGTCAACTTGTAAAATTAGATGTTAAAAAGACAAAAATTGAAGAAGATATTAATGGCATTATCAACAAAATGTGGGAAGAATATGAACTTACACCTAATAATGCAGAACAATATCAAAAACCAGAAAATGTTGCATTAACACAAAGAAGAGTTAACAACTTAAGAACTGAAATTAGAGAACTTGGAAGTGTTAATGTAGACTCAATTGAAGAATACAAAAACTTAAAAGATAGATATGACTTTATGAGCGAACAACGTTTAGACTTAGAAAATACAATGAGCAAATTAAGAAAAGTAATTTCAGATATGACTCAAATTATGAAAGAACAATTCAAAGAAAAATTTAAGGTTATAAACAAAAATTTTGGAGAAGTATTTGCAGAATTGTTTGGTGGCGGAAAAGCAGAACTTACATTAGAAGACGAAGAAAATATTTTAGAGTGTGGAATTGAAATTACTGTACAACCACCAGGAAAGAAATTGCAAAATATGATGCTTCTTTCAGGTGGAGAAAAGGCATTTACTGCAATTGCATTATTATTTGCAATATTGAAAATAAATCCAGCACCATTCTGTGTATTGGACGAAATTGAAGCAGCACTTGATGATGTAAATGTATTTAGATATGCTGATTATTTGAAGAAGTTTACTGATCATACTCAATTCTTAGTTATTACTCATAGAAAGGGTACTATGGAAGTGGCAGATACTGTTTATGGTGTTACTATGGAAGAGAGTGGTATTTCTAAGTTGTTGTCTATGAAATTGAAACAATAGAATTTATAAAAAGTAGCAAGTGAAAATTTGCTACTTTTTATATTCTAGAAAATTTATTATAGTATGATAAATTTATGTATTATGCTTTATATATAATATAAAAAACTGGGGATTAAGTAATCCCCAGCTCTTTGGTACAATATACTTAATGCTTAATGCATCAAGCTTTCGCAATCTTTTTTGTAAGCTGTTCAGCACGTAAATCCATGCGGATAGCTTTTAAATTACATGCTTTCATGTCCTGTGAACTGTTACAAAGTACAGTATTTTCGGTTTCATTATAGTCACCTCGATTGTACTCAGCAATCCATTTTAAGAAAGCAAGTATCTGGTCCTCTGTGCTAGTAATGGTGAAACTTACACCATTTATGTCGCTTACTGTTAAAGATTTTTTATCCATACTGTTACCTCCTAAGTTGTTTAATAATATTATTATACAATATTTCAAATTAAAATGCAACTAATTTCAGAAATCCAATAAAAATTAGTAGTAAACCAGAAATAATTGACCAAATATTTTGTGGTAACTTACAAAAATTTCTAATATGAATTCCTAAATAAGAGCCTAAACAAAGAAAAATTAATTGAAAAGCACTTACCAAAAAAGGGAATAAGCTCAAATTAATATCTGCCATTGAACCAGAAATTCCAATACAAAAACTATCTAAAGAAAGAGCAATGGACAAGATTAGTGCTTCTTGAGGCTCAATTATCTTTGAATGGTTGAGATCAGAAGATATTGGACTATTAAAAACATTTTGGGAATCTTTTTCTTTTTTAGAAGCTTGAAAACATATGTATATTCCCATGCAAATCAAAATAAAACATCCCAAAAAATTTGTAAACGAATTTGGAAGTATATATTGAATTATATTTCCAAAAAATATTGATATATATGTTGTGATTAGTGAAATTGTAAATAAAATTATTTTACTTAATTTTGATATTTTTGTATTTTTAATTCCATATGTTACACCTATTCCCAAGGAATCTATACTACTTGATATTGCTAAAAGTATTGAATTTACCATAATAACACCTCTTACAACATAATATGACAAAAAAATTTTGCTGTTACATTGTAATAAAAAAGTACAAGCCACATATATTTAAATAACAAATATACAAAGGAGTGAATTTTATGTGGCAAACATTGAGAAAAGAAGAAGTATTAAGGCAATTAGGCACAGATGAGAAACAAGGATTAACAGAAAAAGAGGTAAAAGAAAGACAAGAAAAATATGGAAAAAATAAATTAGAAGAAAAAAAGAAAGAAAGCTTTATTGTAAAATTTATAAAACAATTTAATGATTTTATGATAATCATACTAATAATAGCATCAATAATATCGGCAGTTGTCTCAAAAATGCAAGGAGGAAATGATTATGTAGACTCAATAATAATCATTGGGATAGTAGTTTTTAATGCATTAATGGGAGTAATTCAAGAAGCAAAAGCAGAAAAATCGATAGAAGCATTAAAACAAATGACACCACAACTTGCAAAAACAATAAGAAATGGAAAAACAGTTGAAGTAAATGCAGAAGAACTTGTAAAAGGTGATATCATAATTTTAGATGCAGGAAATTTTGTACCTGCAGACTGTAGAATTTTAGAAAGTCATAACTTAAAAATAGAAGAATCATCATTAACAGGCGAAACACAAGGAGCAGAAAAAGATGCAGATATTTTATGTGGTAAAAATGCACCTTTGGGTGATATGAAAAACATGGCTTTTATGGCTAGTATAACGGTAAATGGACATGGAAAAGCAGTTGTTACAGACACTGGAATGAGTACAAAAGTTGGACAAATTGCTAATATGATTATTGAAGATGAGGCTCCACAAACACCATTACAGAAAAAATTAGGCGAAGTTGGTAAAATATTAGGGTTAGCATGTTTGGCAATATGTGTAATAATTTTTATTATGGGACTAATAAAACATATAGAACCCGTTGAAATGTTTATGACGTCTGTTGGACTTGCAGTTGCGGCAATTCCAGAGGGGTTACCTGCAATTGTAACAATTATGCTTTCAATTGGTGTTACAAAAATGGCAAAAAAGAATAGCATAATTAGAAAATTACCAGCAGTTGAAACGCTTGGAAGTAGTAGTGTTATTTGCTCTGATAAAACAGGAACTTTAACGCAAAACAAAATGAAGGTTGTTGATGTTAGAAGTCAAAGTAAAAAATTTATTATTGAACTAGCAACATTATGCACAGACTGTGATGTAAATGTGGAAAATGGAGTGGCAAAAGTTTCTGGTGAACCAACAGAGAAGGCAATTGTAGAAGAATGTATAAATGTTGGAAGTACAAAAAATAGATTAGAAAATTTTATGCCAAGAGTTAATGAAATTCCTTTTGATTCTAATAGAAAAATGATGACTACAATTCACAAAATTGGAAACAAATATAGAATTATAACGAAAGGTGCACCAGATGTACTATTACAAAAGTGTACAAAGCAAATAGATTCAATAAGTGAAATGACAAGTCAATATAACATTAAAATTAGAAGTTTAGAAAATTTAAAAATTCAAAGTGATAATAGACAAATGGCACAAAAAGCATTGAGAGTAATTGCGGTTGCATATAAAGATTTGGATGTGTTGCCAAGTAAAATTGATTCACAAAATATAGAGAATAATTTAACATTTGTGGGACTAATTGGAATGATAGACCCACCAAGAGATGGCGTAAAAGAAGCAGTTCAGGTATGTAAAAATTCAGGAATAAAAACTGTTATGATTACAGGTGACCACTTAGAAACGGCAAAGGCTATAGCAAATGACTTAGGAATTTTAGAGCAAAAAGATATGGCAATAACAGGTCAAGAACTTGATAAAATGACTCAAAATCAATTAGAAAAAAATATAAAAAAATATTCAGTTTTTGCAAGGGTAACACCAGAACACAAAGTAAGAATTGTAAAGGCATGGCAACGTAATGGAGCAGTTGTTGCGATGACTGGTGATGGTGTAAATGATAGTCCGGCTTTGAAAAATGCAGATATTGGGATTGCTATGGGAAAAAATGGTACAGATGTTGCTAAAAATGCAGCAGATATTATACTTACAGATGATAATTTTGTTACAATAGTTGAGGCAGTAAAACAGGGAAGAAACATATATGATAATATCAAAAAAGCAATACATTTTTTAATTGCAACAAATATTGGAGAAATTGTAACAATTTTTATTGGACTTGTATTAGGCTTAAAATCACCACTTCTTGCAATTCAATTATTATGGATTAATTTGGTTACAGATTCTTTACCAGCAATTGCTTTAGGACTTGAAAAACCTGAAAAAGATATAATGCAAAGAAAACCAGTTGATAGTAAAAAAGGAATATTTGCAGACGGTTTGTGGAATAAAATTATTGTTGAAGGAATTATGATAGGTGTTCTTACTCTTGTTGCATTCAGTATTGGAAATAAATATTATGGCTTAGAAGTAGGCAGAACTATGGCATTTTTATCAATAGGATTTTTGGAGTTGATTCATAGTTTTAATGTTAAAAATGAAAGGTCTATTTTTGAGGCAGGACTTTTTGAAAACAAGTATTTAGTTGGAAGCTTTGTTTTAGGAATTTTTATTCAGGCTATAGTTGTTGTAATTCCTGCTTTTGCAAATGTTTTTGAGGTTGTTCCTTTGAATTTGACTCAATGGATTATTACTGTTGCAATTTCTATTTTGCCTGTTCCAGTTATTGAAGTACAAAAGAAATTGGATTTTAGGAATAATGATTCAGAGAATAATAAAGAAGAAAAACATTATACAGTAACAAATTTTAGTGTAAATTTTCCAAAATCAGTTGCAAATACTAAAAAAGTATGATAGAATAAGCTATGCTTAAATGGATATAGATAATTTAAGCATCTCTACTTAACGAAAAGTTAGGTTGCAAAATCCATAGGGAGGTGAAAATAATGAACAAATACGAAAGTGTTATCATTGTTAATCCAAATGTTGATGAAGCAGGTTTAAAAGCTTTAGAAGAAAAATTCACAGGATTAATCAATGAAAATGGAAAAGTTGAATCTGTTGAAAACATGGGCAAAAAAAGATTAGCTTATGAAATCAAAAAATTCAAAGAAGGTACATATATGTTATTTAACTTTGAAGCAAACCCAGATTCAATCAAAGAACTTGAAAGAGTTTACAGAATTACAGATGATATAATTAAATTCATCGTTGTAAGAAAAGAAGACTAATTAAAAAAATAAAAAGTGGGACCTTAAATTAAAGTAATGAAAGGAAGAAAAGAAAATGAACAAAGTAATATTAATGGGAAGACTTACAAGAGACCCAGAAGTAAGATACACACAAACAAACAATACTCTAGTTGCTTCTTTTAGTTTAGCAGTAAATAGAAGATTTGTTAGACAAGGAGAAGAAAGACAAGCTGATTTTATTAACATAGTCGCTTGGAGCAAATTAGGAGAATTTTGTAGTAAGTACTTTAAAAAAGGTCAACAAGTTGGTATAATTGGAAGAATCCAAACAAGAACATGGGATGATGATCAAGGTGTTAAACACTATGTAACAGAAGTTGTTGCAGAAGAAGCATATTTCGCCGATAGTAAAAGAGAAGGAGATATGGGGTCAGGTGCTTTTGAAAATACTTTTGGTAATACAATGCCAGGAAGTATGGGCTCTGATTTTGAAACATCATCTACAGATGATTTACCATTTTAATAGACTATGAAAGTTAAGTGCTTTCATAAGAGAGGGGGAAAATAAAAATGGCTGATAAAAAACAAAGAAGAAATAATAAAAATTATGATGAAGATTATAACCCAAAATTCAGAAAACAAAGAAAGAAAGTTTGTGTTTTATGTAGTGACAAAAATTTTGAATTAGATTACAAAAATGCTGACCAATTAAAGAAATTTGTTAATGATAAAGGTAAAATCTTACCAAGAAGAACAACAGGATGTTGTGCAAAACATCAAAGAGATATTACTACAGCAGTTAAAAGAGCTAGACATATTGCTGTATTGCCATATGCACAACAATAATATGAATATAAAAAGACCGAAACTTTATATTTTGAGTTTTGACCTTTAAAATTTTGGCTGAAAGTCAATAGTTGGGGTGGAAAACTTTGAAAGTTTTCTGCTCCAAT